>Ga0208669_1000059_pt1 | contig 48385 bp, 65 predicted proteins | sample 21_taG_FD_184095 | JGI IMG/M metagenome (GOLD analysis project Ga0208669, IMG submission 184095) | Marine viral communities from the Subarctic Pacific Ocean - 21_ETSP_OMZ_AT15319 metaG (SPAdes) (version 2) | ecosystem: Environmental > Aquatic > Marine > Oceanic | place: Pacific Ocean | collected...
TGAAGCTCTACTACCAAAAAATGTAGCATAGCTCTCTGAAGCTCCTGTCCCACCAAAGCTCCTAAACCAGCACTCTACTGACGCATTAGATACAGGGGTAGATAGTAATTGTGTTCCATAGCCAAATCTTGAATAGCTACCAGCTATAGCACCAGTATGCTGAATACCGCTAGTACTAGTCCTGTTCATCAAAAACCCTTGAGTATCTCTATTATTGTTTCCTTCAGGTAGGATTAAATATTCTGATACACTTGTTGGAGTACCATTATTACTATTAGTAGATAGGTCTGTCCAAGTACCTGTACCTCTATTTCTCCAATATCCTGATAGATTAGCTGCACTTGAATGTAATGTAGCGTCTAATGCTTCGCCATCATTATATAGTTCTTGGACTTTAGCAGTAGTAAGTGCTTCTCCCTTCCATAAAGATATTTCTGTAAGAGTTCCTTCAAATGGGTATGCAACGCCTGATGAAGATTGACCAAAAACAAGAGCATTAGCATTATTTAAGTCCTCAGTATCACTAGATATATCAATCGTTGCAATTAATACACCGTCTTTATAGACAGTGAGATTTCCACTTCTATCATAGGAAGAAACTAAATGATGCCAATTACCATCAGCTATATTACTATCAGCAATTGTCGTTAAACTATTATGTAAGCCTACTTTTAAGTTTCCACTACTTATATACATGGTATATCCAATAGTATGATTTCTATCAAATATCTTTTGGACTCCAGAGCCCGAAGTAGCATTAACCCACAATGAAAAACTAAAATCTCCAGTCCCTACATCTAATGCAGAATTATTAGATACTACTACTTTGCTATCAATTCCATTGAGCAGTCCTAATTGATTATATGATTGGAATCCAAGTTGTGGTATTGTTGGTTGAGCATCTGCATCTGTCCAGCCTGTAGCAAAGCCTACTTCTTTAAGACTAACATTAGATATTGTAAAATTATATGCCCCATTGCCTGCTATTCTAAAAACTATATAATATGTATCTGTAGTCGCTGCTGTAAAAGTATTTGAATAATCACCTGCTGCAGTATGCGTTCCTGCTGTAGCTGTATCTCCTGTTCCTCCTCCTGTAGAGGTTGCAACTGCCACATCTAATTGTTGAGCTAAATCCCCTGCATTAATAGCTGTTGTCCAAGATAGTTTATATTGACGCCCTGCTACTAATGATAAAGCCTTTCCATAGGCATTGTCATTTGAACCTACACCTGCATCTGTATTAACTCCTGTGAACCCTGTAGCAGAAGCACTTGTAAAGCCAAGCAAGTCACTATCGGTAAATGTTGCATCTTGAAGCTCATCCCCATAGAATACAGAAGTGCCATGATTTTTGTCATTTATAGGAAGGACTACAATATCATCAAATGTAAATGTATCTCCAGTATCTGGGGCATCCCCAGTATATGTTGTTGAAGAAGAAGATGCAGAGATTTCAAAATTTGCATGGACTGCAGTAAATAAAAATTCATAATTTTGATAGGCTGTGGACAATGCAGGGTTTAAAATAGTGACATAAGAATGCTTAGTTCCAGAACCATTTGTTAAGGATAAATAACTTGTGTTATCAGTAGCCTTAGCTTTGAATGTTAATCTATAGGAAGTTCCTACTTTTAGTAGTGAGCCTTTATAGATTAACCAACTGCTAGACCCATTTAAATTGCTTAATGTAGCATCGCCTGTTGAAGCGTTATGAGTCAATGTAGCATTTTTCAGCCAACTACCTGTGGTATCTGTATCAAACGAGCCTAAATCAGCAGTATTAGCCTCTATTATATCACTCCCCAATCCAGTATTAGACCCATCCATTAAATAAGATTGCTGACCTCTATGTCCATCCTGCATAGGATACCATAGCTTGAGGTTTGAATAAGTGAGAGATGTTCCAGAGTTATCTAAAGCTAGTTTTTCAGGATTATTATAATCATATAAAGCATCGGAGGCTGTCCATACAGCATCCCAGCATTGAAAGTCTGATAGCCATCCATCTAATGCCCAGAGCATAGCAGCATTTAAAGAGCCAATAAAGCCAGTAGCTGATGAACCACTTCCTGACCAACTACCAACATTTTGTTGATGGTTTGTAGATGCAGCTACACCATTAACATATAACGAAAAATCCTTATTTACCCCATCAAAAATACATACATAACGCTTCCAAGTATTATCAGCTCCCCCTGCAGGGTATGTATCTATATGTCGAACACCTCCAGCCTTAAGCTCCATTTTCAAGTCACCATCAGTTGCAAAAAAAATGCCCATTCCAGTGCCACCTCCACCTCCAGCTGCAGAAAAAACAACATTGCTCGCTGAAAGGCTTCCAGATTCACTTGATTTATGCCAGAACGCAAATGTTCTCACATCTTGGGTTACATCTGATGACATTGAAACACCATTACTTGTCAAGTCAGATAAAGATATATAATCAGCTACCCCATCAAAATATAATGCTTGACCTGTATATGCAGTACCATGATTGTTATTTCCAGAGGTATCTAATGCTCTTGGGTGTAAAGGCTTTGAAGTTTGTGTTATAGTAGCTGCCATTATGAAAGTGTCCCATGATTTCCACCATGTAAATCTTTAGCATTTGCACTAAGATTCCACCATGATACTAAATTTGTTTTTTCTTTGGTGTTTAAGCCTGAATATTTTTTATACATAATAGATTTGATTTGAGCTTGAGTTAATGCTGATGTCCATATACCTACATTGCAGATATTGCCATCATAATAATAGACACTATTCCCTCTTCTACCAACCTCAAGATTAACTGTATCATTGTCAATAGTGGTGATATTATGGTCAGCTGATTCAGCTGATAATTCGCCATTAACATAGATAGCAGACTTTTCGGTTGAAGTGTTAAAGATAGCTACAATATGATTCCAATTTCCATCACATACATTATGATTTGTACTTTTCACCTGCTTGCCACTACCACTATTATAAAATGTGAACCAAGCCTTGCCTGTACTACTCTCTGTAGCAAGCCAAAAGTTTCTATTAGTGTTGTCATCTTTAGCTACTAAATATTGAATAGCACTTGTATCTGAAGATTTCATCCACAAACTTATAGAAATTGCTCCTGTTATTTGGGTAGATGAATCGTTCCCAAAAGTTATATAATCATTACTACCATCAAAAGATGCTGACCCATCACTTATGGGTGTAACTGCTCCTGTGTCAAAGTTAGACTTTAATACTAATCCTGAAGTAACAGCTCTTGCGAGCTTTACATCTCTAACCGTATTTAATGATGCTCCTAGTCCTATTGCCATGCTTTAACCTTGGTATGCTATTACTTTACCACTAGCCAAAGTAAATGCTGTCCAATGACCATAAATAGTCATCCCTGATGGGATTGTTATAGATGCTAATGTATCTCCATTATAAGAAGCTCCAACACCATATCCATTTGTTGTATCTGATGGAGTTAATGCTGAAAATACTGTATCATCTAAGCATTGAAATGCTACTATACTTTTACCAGTGATAGCTGTAGTTCCTGTTTCAACTATTGCCCCTGCTTGACCCATACTTGCGTTTTGAGCCTCTACTACTGTGTATTTATGTAAACTTGCTGCCATTTTATTCTCCTTTTGAGTGTACTTTAAGGTCTTGACGAGACCATGAGCGTACTATTTTATTTTAACTCCTTGCGAATCTTAATTACAATATGTATAAATGTTGCAATTAAAATACCAAGTCTAATTATATCAGGTAATGCTGTCCATAAGCTTAATGCTATTGCACCACTTCCCTGTCCTACTGTAACCAATGAATCCTTAATCGTCTCCATTAGCTTCTTTCAATTGAGCTAATACTTCCAAAGCCCCTTCTGCCTTAATCACCATTGTTTTAAAATATTCAGCCTTTTCACGATAATCTTTCAATTGTGTTGTCAATGCTTCAATTGATGATTCAATCGTAGGTTTATCTGCTTCTTTCTTCAACTCTTCGTACTTTTCATTTTTTACTTTAGACATTTAAGTCTCCTATTTAAGTTGTTTGTATTGTAACATAGCCACCGTAAATTAAGTCATCTGTAGCTGTTGTAACCACTTTAATTAATAACATTTTATCATCAGCACCTACATGATTTGAGGCTAAAGCAGTATCATCTGCAACTGTTAGCCCACTATTTGATATTTCACTTCCTATTGTTCCATCATCTAAATCTAATGTATAAACCTCAACCTCATTAGCTGTATCAGAACCAGTAATTTTAACTTTTGTTGCTGTATATCCAAGAGGAACATCTATATATGCATAAAATTCTAATGCTGAACTTCCAGGTCTCATTCCAAAATTGCTTCCATCATCTTCAACTGAGCCTACAACGTGAGTTACTCCAATTCCATCATCATTTGCTCTAAATGCAGTGGCAGGTATTTTAATTAGAGTTCTTCCTTCAATGATATATCCTGTAGTTGTTATATTACCTGCTACATGCAATGGAGTAGAGGGAGCAGTAGTTCCAATACCGACTCTGCCATCTTTATCAAGAACCATCCTCTGCTCTGCACTGTTAGCCCCATCATTAGTCCAAAATGTCAATTCTGCTGGCATGACATTCGTGTTTGGAGTACCATCTATCGCACATCTTATAGAGGCTGCATCTATCCAGGCATCATCACTATTATCTTGCCCAAACCACACTATATCACCAAGGATATCCTCATCTGTTAAATTAGCATCAGGGTCTCCCCTTCTAAAGTACAAATTTCCTCCATGATGGTCTGCAGTAGTACTAAGGTTAGTAATAGCAATAGTTGGGATATTACTAGTTGCAGAAGCGTTTGAAACCTCAAGTGCAGACCCAGGAGTAGCAGTTCCAATGCCAACAGAACCAAACATAACTATATCGTGGTCTCCAGCATCTCTCCCTAATTGTAGATAATTATTGCCATAATTACTACCAGTCAACTGTATTTTGTGATGCCCACCAGAGACCCCACTTGCCTCAGACTGGTTTGTAAAAACAAGACCTGGAGCATCAGCATTTCCCAAGAATTGAACAGATTCATCGCCAACTAAATTAACCACAAGTTTGTAGCCTGGAGAGGCACTTCCAATACCAACTTTCCCGTCTTTCTGTATACACATTCTTTGGTGAGTACCACTATCAGTTGTCTGTGCAGTATAAAATGCTAATTCTGTGCCACAATTTCCACCATCTGCCCAAACATCTTGTGTTCTTCCTCGAATCATTGCACCACTACGTTCTGTACCACCAGCCTCTACTCCTCTAAATCCAATATCCCCTAAAACAATATTATCAGCAAGGACAGCACCATCAGTATCTCTTTTAACAAAATTTACAGTTCCACCTTGGCTAACATTACTAGTACTTTCGTGGTCAAGAGTAATCATAGGGGTGTCAGTAGTTCCAGAAACTAGATGCAATATTGATGCTGGTGTTGAAGTTCCTACTCCAACTCTATTTGTACTTGCGTCAACAAATAAAGTATTGCTATCAAAATTTGCATCTCCTCCAACAGCAAGTGTTGAACTTAATGTAGAAGCTCCCGTAACAGAGAGAGTTCCACCAAGAGCTACATTGTCAACAGTTGAACTTGTAGCTGAACCTTTCGTATTTCCATCGGTTGACCAATCAGTATCATTATATGTATTTGCCATTCAAATCTCCTAAAGTCTTGGTACGGACAATTGTCGTACACCTGATTTGCGTGATGGATATTGCTTAACACTTCTGTCATACATTTGTCTAAAATATTGAGCTTGTTGCAAGTCCCCTTGGTCTTCAAATAATCTTGCCTTTACATAGCACAATAAAGCATTTTGCATTCCTGTATCGAGTCCATGAGTAGTACTCATCTCACCTGTTAAATTTGCTGTAGTTACAGTCTCATATTTTGAATGATATGTAATTCTTAAGCCATCTGAAACCGTAGTATCTTGAAAAGTATCATATGGTTCATTTGTACTTTCAGTAGAGTCAGTAGTTAAATCAAGAGCTAATACTGCAAGACGCTTGTCATCGTTATACCATGCAAAATATTGATTTGGGAATGTTCTTTTTTGTGTTGCCATATAACTCCTAAGTTAAACTATCATCAGTATTATCAGTATCTTCACGTAATAATTTATGTGAATCTGATAGCTTTGGTATCATTACATATCGACTATTTGTATCCAATACTTCTACTTTTGTAATATCAATTGCTTGGTCATCAAGAGCATACCATCTTTTATTCTTAATTAAATCTGTCTTTGCTGACACAGTATATTCTTTTTTCTTTGATGCCATATCAATTAAACCATCATTTATTAAACGAATCATATAGCCTTCAGGTTGACGACCCATTAAATGTTCAATTTGTTGAATCAATTCTTTAGGTTTCATTTATACTCCTGCTACCATTACGTTTACTATTGCTTCTCTTGTCCCATTAGCATAACTTGAGTCATGTATTTGACAAGAAGCTATTGCTTCACCCATATGAAGAGGTATTACTACAGACTCTCCAGGAGTTAAAGCTGCAAGTATTTCTCCTGATACTGTAACATTTACAACGCTATCGCTTCCTAATTGAGATACATATTCAACTGCAATTACATGAGCTGTAGTTGGTATAGCCCCAGAGGAGACATTTGATGCTTCTGTCCACCCACTATCATTTAATCCATCTGCAGATGTTGCACTTACCACAACCCCACTCCAATGAGCTACATCAGCCTCATTATATTCTGTAGAAATATTATAATTCCCTCCCCATGAACGACTATCTGCATGAACATCTAAGTTTAAATTTGTGTAATCACCATCAGCGTCTCCTTCATTGGCAACACTGTTATCATTTACGATTTGGCAAGATGTCTGTATTCTAATTTGATTCGCCATTTATCTTCCTCCTTATTGTGGTTCTCCACCACCCTTAAGTGTTGCAATTCCTTGTATATAATCTTGTTTTAGCATTTGATATTGACTTTGAAGCCATTGGTAGTCCATACCTTGTTTTTGCATTTTTGCATTATAATTAGCTAAATCTTGTCCAAATTTTTGAACATGTGCATTTACTTGAGCTGAATATGTCCCAACTTCAGCTTGATATTTTTGAAGTTTTCTTGCTTCATGTGCATCTAACAAATCAGCTTCTTTTATATTTTCTTGTATATCTGCTTGATATGCAACATTTTCTTTATTGAATACATTTAAAGCATTTTGTATATCTGTTTGATATTGAGATAACTTTAATTGATTTTCTACTTGATAATCTTGTACTTCTGAATTTACTTGTAATTGATATGAATTAAGTTCTGCACTATATTTTTGAAGTTTCTTTTCTTCAACTCCATCTGCAAGTTGAGCTTGTTGAAGTTTTTCTTGTATATTAGCTTGATATTCTACATTAGCGTCATTAAATATATTTAATTGATTTTGCATAGCCTGTCCATAAGCATTAATATAAGTAGCTATTTTTTGTAATTGAGCTGAGGCTAATTCAGTATCTTCTTCAGTCTCAATCATATCAGCAAGAACATCAAACCAATGATTAAAGTTAAGTTGGTCTGTAGCATCAGCAATTGCACCTGCAAGAATAGTACCCGTCAACTCTTGAGTGTCTCCACTAACTACAGGAGCTGTATATACAGGAGCAGTTCCGAATCCACCAATTATAGGTTGTATTATTGTAGGAGCTGTTGGAGCACTTGCACTAATAGTAAAAGTGCCAATTGACGGAGATACAGGAGGTGTATATGTTGGTGCTCCTGAAAATGCCTCTACTACTTGTGCAGATATTGTTGGAACGCTTGGAGCAACGGGCAATGTTAAATTAGTTATATCGCTTGGAAGAGATGCTGATTTATTATTCATTAATACTTGCAATGCTTTACATGATGCATATAATACAACTAAATAATTTGCTTCATCAGGAAAGTTCCCTATTTCGCTACTAGCAAGATTTACTTGTGGATGTGACACATGAAATATTTTTGCATCACTATCAGAAGTAGGGTCAGGCTTTACATATAGCTTTGATACATCTGAAGTTCCATCAACCCAATAAACAGGGTCAGTAGCTGTTCCAAAGTAAAGCAAGTTACTTGAGTCACCTGCCATTCCACCATACATTGAAGGTATCTTTCTACATGGAGCATAAATTGTTGTGCTATCTCCTGTTTCTCTTTGTACAAATAATACTTCTCCAAAACCATCTAAATCTATACCACTACCATTTACCAAAGGAGTTACAGCCATGCATTTTTCTTTAAGCTTCATGGGTAGTTGATTTATTATTTCTACTACGCCTGCCTCACACCAATCTTGAAGGGCTAAGTCTTCAGTACCTGCAAATCCTGTTAAAGCATCAACTTGATTTTTTATACTTTCAGCCATCTACCACTCCCCTCCCATGCCTTCAACAGATTCTTTCATTGACTGTTGAGTAAATTCTACTTGCGTTTGTCCTGACCAAGTTGTACGCATATTGATATGATTGCCAACTTTGAATTTATTGCCAAAAACATGACCACACTTACAAGTCATGTCTCCACCTGATTCAACTTTACCACCACATTTACAATAATACGTTCTTGCCATTCTTCTTTCCTTTAGTTTTCTTTTTGTACTTCTTAGAATTTTTCTTCTTCTCGTACTCGTTACGCTTGTGTCCCATTACAAAATATTATATTATCTCACTTCTATCTCTTGCATCATTCATTGGTAAATCACCATGCTCGTTAATATATTCAATCATTGATAATGTTGCTGGGTTTACAGAATCTTTTTTAATAATAAATTCTCCACCTTCAGCCTCAATAGGGATACCACCTTGAGCATGAGATTCACCCTCAAGAGCACCACCACCAGGATATTTTTTAAAATTTTTATTTCCAAACATATATTCTCCTTTTTAATAAGGGATTTGGGAGAAGCCCTTTATACGACCTCTCCCCAGTTCCCAATTACTGTCATCCGTTAGGATTATTACGATATAGTAATATGTGCAACATCATGTGCTGTAGCTCTTGTAAGGAAATATGTACCATCACAAAAGATTTCAACACAATCGCCAAGTTGAGCACCACTTATGAATACTATTTCATCAACGGCTGTTGAGTCTGTAGAAGAACCAGCTCCTCCATCCCCACCAGAAGTATATCCAACTATAGTATCTTCAGCTGTGTTATTAGCTATTGTTACCGCATATGCTGCAACAGTAGTCAATATGAACTTAACATTCCATCCTTGGTCAACTGCACTAACTAGAGGTAGAGTAATCTCATATGCACTAGCTTGATTTATTCCAAACACTTTTCCAGAATCATTAGAATCTAATGTTCTTGCTGCTGAAATAACCTCAAACTTAGCGTTAAGACCTCTATCGCTGGCACTACTATTATTATTTAGAAAATCACTTCTCATTATAATGCCTCCTCAAAGTTAAACAACGCATGTGTTTCAGGAAGAGAAACCTCAAGACCTGCTTCTGTTAGAATCATGTCTTTACGTAAGTCTTCATCTGCTTGTTGCACATTCGTTGTAATTGAAGTATCTCGATTAATACCGTTACCAACAAGTGGTCGATATGATACATGGTCTAAATCAACCATACACATAAATTCACCTGACATACCTCTGAACAATGGCTCTTTAACTAAAGATAAGTCACCATGAACAGTTTCTACCTTCATAACCTTGTGTCCAAAAGTTCCTTGAGATGCATCAAAGTTATACCTTGAACCACCACCATTAACAATTGAATCACCGATAAATCCAGCACCATCTCCAAGCTTATTAAACAATGAGATAACAGGCAATGAACATAATGCAAGTTTTGCACTACTTCCACCACGAGCTGGGTCAAATACAACCTCTAAATCTCTAAGCAAATTATCATAAGTTAAGCTTCCTGCTGCAACAGTCTTTAAGTAGGATTGACCTTCTGTATAAACTAGTTGCTCAGAATCTTCTATTGTTTGAGATTGACCATTTGCCATAATATGACCTGCTATACCTTCAGTGTATTGAACACCTCCAGAAGAAGCACGTTGTCCAAATAGCATTGCACGCTCAATATCAATCTTATGCTCACGTAACTTTAGATTCCAAATACGTTGCCATTCATCAGAATAACCACGATATACGGTTGCACGAGCAGTATTTGACATCTCACAAGCTGTTTTAAAGATTTGGGTATAACCATAATCATTATCTAGCTCTTGAGACCATACATCAGGTGCACCAGTGCCCTCGCCATAAGCAGTTCCGATAACGGTTGCTTTAGCACTAGCTGCTGGGTCTGCTGCATTAGTATCATTAGGATTAGTAAGCCATTTAATATCAATTGATGTACTTGAATTAACTGCTTCTATTCTAGCATTTGCATGATTTGGAGCACCACTGTTACCTGTTACAGATTCAACAGATATAACCATTCCTTTAATTAGCCATGCTTGAGCTGCGCTTATTGTTGCTGTTACAGTAGCTCCTACTGAAACTTCTGCTAAGTTAGTTGAAATGACAAAACTTCGGTCTGTCATCGCAATTTTTGTTCTATCTTCCAAGAATCGGAATTGCGAATCCGATGTTGGAACTTTCCCTACTTTTGACAAATATACAAAAAACGGAGATTCTTCTGGGGATAAGTCAGCGACCCTATCACTAAAGTCATACAGTCTACGTGTGCCTAAATTAGCACTGTCTACTGTATTTCCACCAGGAGTTCCGAATTTTACTTGTCCACTATTATAAGTAGCCATTTTTTTCTCCTAAGTTTATTTTAATACGTTAGTGCGTCCTCCAGCAGCGACAATTGAGTCCCACATTGCATCAGAGTCAGATTTTGGCATTTGAGGCTTTTCGCCTTGTAATACACCACCTACTTGCTGAGGTTGACTTTGCACATTGCGTACTTGGTCTAATGGGCTTGGTTGTCCTTGGCTTACTGGAGCACTGTTAACAGCTTGCCACATTTTGATTACGTTATCCAATCCATACTCAGATGGGTGTTTGTCTGCAAAATCAAAAAACGATTGAACTTGTTCATCATTCATTCCTTTTGCTTTAAGCTGGGCATTTAAGTTTGCCCTTCCGCTTTCTTGACGAATACCTTGAGTGGCTTGGTTAACAGCACCATCAATGGTTTGCTGTAGTTCTTGCATCCTAAATTTATAAGATGCAGATGTTGGGTCATTATAGGCTTCCCATGGGTCAAACTCATCAGGCTTAAGTGCTACTTGTTGTTGTGCGTTTGGTTGACCATTGACCGTACTTTGTAATTGTTCAATTACATCAGGTCGTGATTCCAAAAATTTGCCAACTTCCTCGTATTGCTTTAGCTTTTGATTTTCACTATAGAGCTTATCCTTTTCAGATTGGAAGAATTTTGCTTGTTCTTCCCAATTGACAGGATTCTCTTCTTGTGTTTGTCCTTCATCTTGCCCTACAAATTGCTCGGATTGACCAAGTTCATCTTGAAATTGATTTCCTAATTCATTTGCGTCCATTTTACTTATCTCCTTGTTTGCTATTTCTCTTATCCTTTTGAGATTGACTACGTTTCTCTTGCTCTGTGGCTAAACGTAATTTCTCAGATTCGAGTTTAACAGCATTTGAAAGTCTTCCGACTTGTAATTTTTGTTCGGCTTTACTTGATGACTCTGTTTCTTTAAGCCGTCCCTTAAACTTCTCGACCTCAGCAGCTTTACGGAGATGTACTGCTTCTCGGTCTCTAGTTTGTAAGTCACCAGATAATTTCTTAATTTGCTCTTGAGCACCTTGCAATTGTTGTTGTAATTGTGCAATCATATCAGTACGTTGTAATACGCCTGCTTTATCAAATATATCGGTTTTCTTCAATGCTTCTACCTTATCAATTAAGCCTGCCTGATATGCTTCCATATAAATATTCCACTCACCCCATTTATTTGATGGCATGGTAGAATTACCAATAACACGAATATCAAATTGACCAATAGATACATCATTCTCAATAGATTGAAGCTCCATAGTCTTATCATCGTATAATCTTTTATTTATAGTATATTCATTTAAATCATTGTTTGGTTGCACTATTCTAAATGTTTTCTTGAAATCATAATGAGATTTAGCGAGATTATATATAACTCGACCTAATCTCTTTAATGAGCCCTCAATATCACGTAATTTAGATTTTGAACGCCTTTGTCCGAAATCTTCAAGCATCATTGTTGCGGATGATGTTTTTGGAGCTACCTCAGTATTCCCTTGCATCATCTCAAATATCCCCATATTCAAATCAATATACTTCTCAATCATCGCAGGTAATTGAAGTATTGAACTTGCAAGTGGTTGAGGAGCTGGAAAATGAGGTTCTCCTAAAGATGGGTCATATTCAATTGTAGCATTTGGATTTGCCCAATCCTTCTCTAATTGCTCTATATTATCAACTGAGCCTTCAGGAACAAGTAACTTTAGCCCTGCCGATGCTTGTGCATGAGATGTAATTAAAGATAGTACTTTATTTAAATATATTTGAGAATCTTTATTCTTTCGAACATCACTCATTGGATAAGGAGTATTAGTCCATATATTTGGTACTGGTACGATAGGGTAAACATCAGTATCCAGTACTCTTTCGTATAAAACAATTTGCCCAACAATACAAGTCAATTTAATCCTTGTTTGCATTACTTGAGCAATGTCAATCATACCCTTCTCAACTGCCAATTGCATACGTTCATCTTGAAGTAGTGCTTGGAGTTTTGCATCATCAAGAATTTGTTCATCTCCAGATTGCATGTCAATAACACGATAATAAGGAACTTTAATCTTTGAGAAAGATTCAATTAATCGATACTTCTCAGAACCCTCGCCATAATCCTTATCTTTAACAATATCAGGAGTAAAGCGTGTTTTTGCTTGTGCTTGAGTTGAACTTGGATAATCATCATCAAGATAGTCATTTGATTCAAGCTCATCAATTAAAGACTTACCTTCTTCATTTTCTTCAGATAATTGAGGATATAAGTCAGCTAATTGTCGTTTAGTCATGATTGTAGACAACATCATACCAGAAGAGTCATCAAACCAACGACTTCTAGAGTTAGGGTCAACTACAATTCGGAATGGGTCAACATATGTAAATTTAACTTCACCTCGACCATAATCAGCCTCAGCGTCTATATAGCCATAAAAATAACCTAGTCCCGTAACAGCGTAGTCGTGAATAGTTTGCTTGAATGTTTCGTCTCCATCAGAGATGTCCCAAACATATTCTAAGATTCCTTTCCATACATTAGCCATCTTTGCATCAGAATCTTCTCTACCTGCAGCAGAGAATTTAGGAGGCTTGGAAGTGATAATAGCTTTGAACTGTTCAACCGCAGAGTAGAGTCTGTCTAGTGCCAGAGAAGACTGATTCCGTTCATCAAGTGCATTAACTTGTGCCTCAGACCAATGATTTCCTAAATAGAAATCTATGTCTTCACGGGCTTGAACATCCCAATCTTTTCTTGCATCAGACCAACGTCTCCACAACTCTTTTATTTCTTTTACTCTAATGTCTTCTTGAATCATAGGGGTAAATATACTATAGCTTTACTGTATGATGCAAATTATCGTCTCGCACCTGTAAGCCAATCATATGCCTTTTTAGTTCGGTTTCTGTAAGTATTTCCTGCTTTATCCTTAATAGTGGCTTTACCAACCGATTTATTGCCTTTTGCAAACTGAGTCGATAGCCAAAATGCATCAATGCAGTCATCATGAGAACCCTTTGGAAAATCCAACAGCTCTCCCATAAACTCATGCATATCTTTCTTTAGGTGTACAGCTCCCTGTCTGAACTTAGGTTGAAGCCCCTCAAAGAGCCTATCCTTTTTCTTTTGGTTGCCATACCCTTTAATACCTTGATTTATACCAGGGATGAACATTCCTCGTGCTTTGCTTTGTTTTTGCACGTAATCACGAAGCATTTCCTGATATGCAATCGTTTCAATGTTTACTCTTTTGACGGGGGAATATCGTTCAACAGTTTTAAATATCTCATCTGCGCAGTCCATCGGTAAGACTCTTTTTCTCCAATACTCGATAACGTAGTAATCAAACTTAGCAGTAACGCCAATAACCATAATAACGCTATAGTCGTTACGAGCCCCAAGTGTCGAAGCAGGGTCAACACCAATGTAGATATTGACAAATTCACGACTCTTATCGTCAAATTGAATATACCAGCTTTGAGCTTCTTCATCAAATCTACAATGTCCTTTATATAACCCATCAGTGATATCTCCTTCAGTAAAAATTTGGTCTTCAGGTGATTTAGCCTGATTCATATATTCTTGATAAAATTTACTTGGAGTACCAGAATCTATATAAAATTGCTTACGTTCTTCAATCTTCTTTACTGGCCAGCGACTCGGCCAGAGCGGTGTTCCATCATCAAGTAATGCTTTATATGTAACTATCTTCCAAGAGAAATCTTCGCCATTTTGCTTGGCTTCGTTGCTATCACGGACAAGGTTGTTCAAGAATGAGTCATAATGGACAATCGTACCATTACACCATAAAAATCCATTCTTATCAAAATCAATCGCTGGATAAACCGCAGCAGTCACCCAATTCTTAATTTGTTGCCTTGCTTCGGGAGTTTTAGTATTTAACTCTGATTCGAAGTCATCAAGTATCATTCCCGTATATCGTGTTGAATTTTGTTTTTTACCACGCAATCTTTGCGATGTACCCTTACCAATCATCCTACAGCCATTAGAAAGTGTAAATTCATTCTTTGTCCACTTATCACCTTGAAGGTCGCCAAAGTAATAATGGATGGCAGGGTTCGAATACACATGATTCATAATCCAGCCAATATTATCAACGGCTTGGTCTTGAGCCTCTCCAATCCACGCAATGAACTCAGGTTCTTCTTTTGTTGCGAATAATAGTCGATGCATGACCGCAGTGGCAGCAAGCGTAGACTTTGCGTGGTCTCGTGGTAATACTAATCCAAGTTGTTGTTCTTTCTTATCAATAAGGAGCTTCCCTACTTCGTTATGAAAATCTGGCGTTGCTGAAGCAAGGAAGTCTTGAGGGGAGAACATTTTACCAAAAACGATGAGGTCATTATACGCCAGATGGAGGATTTCCTCATTCTTTGATACGTCTCCGTGTAGGTTTAAGTTAGCCATTTATTATTTTGGTTTTCGGTAACCTCTTGGGAGTTTTAGCATCTCTGGAAGTTCTTGTATTTGAAAACTTTTTTGTACACTCCCAACTCCTCCAGGATTAGGATTATGACCACTCAGATATTTCTCCAACATAACTCCTTCACCTGGGTATACTTTATCTCCGAGTACACCACCCGCAAAGTTCCTAAAAAATGAATCTAATTCTTTGTCAGTAAATTCTTCCTCCCCTTCATATATATAGTCATCATCATCATAACCATGTATTCTTTCATAGTTCCTCTTTTCCCAACGCTCTCCTTCTTCTTGGTACATACCTTTATAGTCAGAGAAAATGCTTTCATCTTCAGGCATTCCAACATGCTTCATCCACTCACCTAGATTCATAGCTTCATATTTCGCCTTATCTTCTTCAGATACCTGTCTTTTTCTTTCTTTTTCATACTTAAGAAAATCGTCTAGTGTTTTCCCGACTTTACCACCTTTCTTATATTTAGGCATAGGTGTTTTATGCAATTTATATAAATCTTTAATCTCTTTTGTAGATGTAGTATCATCAGGGGATTGTCTTATTGAATTTGAAAGTAATTGCATAATTTGGTCTTTTGTGCTATATGGCTCGTTATCGTCAAGTCCATATGTACTTGGCATCGAGAAATTACGCTTATAGAAGCGATTATCGCCTCCTTTGGTTTGTGCATTGAAAATAGCAGTCCCTTGATTAAACATGTAATCTTCAAGTAACCCATACATATCAATAGTTTCAGAGTTTACCTGATTCTTAATATTCTTTGGGTTTAAATTATTTCTTGATATCTTACTATCAATTGCTCTATGTGCTCCTTTAGTCATTGTATTTCTCCTCAATTATATGTTCGTGCATTGTACCGCAATATTTTGGGCAAGGATTATAATTATCATCAATATCATCAAAGATGAATCCGAATATAATTGCAAATATTATGATTATTAAATCCTCGTTCCCATTCAGTTAGTCCTTTATGACTTGTAATGTTCCATGCTATGTATGAATGACTTGATATGTCCCTCACGGTGCGAATCGTCCCCTGCCCAGTGATAATCAGCCCACCAGTCAGGTAAATTGTCTATACTTAATCCTTTAAAGCTTGCCTTGGGATGATATCTCACATTGCCCAAAAACATCATTTTTTGTGCATGTTCAGTTAATTCAGAGGCATCTACCCCATTATCACCTATATTCGCCCAACTTGGCAACTCTACTTCATTTTTCTCAAGCCACCTTGAAAGCCTACGCATTGCAGTTTCACCACCTTGTTGCTTACCGACCTCAAATTGGAATAATCCTCTACCTGGTCCTCCGCCTATTTGTTTACAATCTACCACACTTCTTGATTCGTGCCATGCGATTCTATTCATAACTCCTTCTAAGAAGTCTTCAGACCGACCATAGCGTTCACCAATATGCTTTAATACATAATCATATAAATCACTCATCTAATTTAAGCCTCTCCCATTTCATCCATACCATTAATTCCAGTTAATTTGTCCTCATTATCAAAGATTCCATCACAATGGGGGCACATCCAACCACAACAATAGTCATCTTCGTCCAATACCCCAATTCTTTGACTATAGTCTTCATCTAAGTACAATGATTCCTTGCACATTGGACATAAATCAAGTTCACTCTTCGGAGTCTTCTCTTGTTGCGTGTACGAGGGGAGTACTTTTCCCATTTTTCACTTCCTCCAATTGTTCAGGTGTAAATCCAGCGAAAACAGTTAATTGCTCTGTCTTTGTGTCGTTTGTTTCAAACATTCCAGCAATCTTTGTGAGTGATTCGAGTGAACGAAGCTTATCAGAGTCCCGTTCAGCCAAATCAGCAATGGTTTTATAACGACCAATAATCCATTCGGCTGTTACTCCCTCCTCGTTCAAACATTTTTGTATCTCATCCTTAATCATCTTCTTTACATGCTCCACTTTTAGAAGTTTATTGACTTGGTGTTGTATCCCAAGTTCACTTTTGGCTTTTGGATACGCTTTCTTGTAGGCATCTATTACGTCAACGCCCTGCGCAACGTATTGTGCAAAAAGAAATTGCCCTTTTGTGGGCTTATCAGAGAATCCATCAACTTTCTTCCCCGAAAATGAGTAAATATTTTCAGCGATTCCATCTTCGCCTTTCATCAGATACTTATTGTTTATGTCAAATGTTCCACACACTGTTCGTACACAGTCTTTTTTGCCGATTTTTATTTTTCGGAGGATTTGACATATATAATCATCATCAGTTTTAACCCATTCGCCTTCAGCTCCATCCCTCCAATAATGTCTAAGGGGCATTTGGTTATCTAATGCCCTAAACTCTTCTTCATTATCGAACAAATAATGCTTTATGCTTTTTATTTCCAAAAAATCCATGCGATAATATATAACCTTTAAATTATATTCTCCAAATTTATCTCTCTCTTATATATATATATATATATCTATAGATAACTAATATCTATAGAAGACTAAGTATCTATAGAAGTCAAAAGAAAACAAAGATAATCTTAATAAAAGAAAAGTTAAAAAAAATTATTTACTGATTCTAAATTTACAAATCCAAAAAATTTGAGGATATTCTACGATTTTAGTTGTAAAATACAAAAATATATATTAGAATGTGTGTGAGGGTTTTATTAATGACCCCCACCCCGTTGAAGTTCCCTCGTAGGGGTGCAATTAGGTTGAATACATATATGCATTTATATTAAATTATAGTTTTATTTTAAAAGGTAATACATAAATAAAAAAAGCCCCCTAATAACGGAGGCTTTCTCATAGATAGTATATATTATAGGCTTATTATATACGCCCCTCAATTACTTCTCTTGCATCCGTAATGATACCATCTAAATCACTCTCTAGAGATACGAGTCTTTCCAAAGCATCATCTAACGCATTACATTTACGACTTGTAACTACTTGTATATAATCCTCGATAGCTTTAATTATTGCGTCCATACTATTATTTACTCCCATTTATTATTAATGTGGCATTATTGCCGACGGATTAATATATAATACTTTATATCATTTATACTAATTATATCTTTTATTATAGATAATACTTGTATAATTGATTTAAGTGTAATAATATTGTACACCTTACAAGATGAGAAGATATGGATGTAGGGCGTTCTTTGACATAGCGAAATAAAAAAGACGTAGTAAAAACACTACGCATTTAATAATAATAATAAAAAGGATAATAATACCATGAATGAAGCACTATTAAAAAAGATGGGTGTAAGCAAAGACCAAGTAAAAAAGGTTACACCAACGGCTACAAAGAGTAAGACAATAGCCGACTTACCAAGTGTTAAAAAAGCCCGTTCTACTATGAATACGGAGTTTAAAAAGTGTGCAAAGTTTATATCAGCACAATATTTAAAACCTATTCCAGAAAGGGATAATAATAATAAGATAGTTAAAAAAGATGGGAAGTCCGTAATTAAAGAATATGAGCCAACAAGTTTAAAAGGTGAATATATTTTAACGGATAACAAAGACGGAACACAAACCGCAACAAAGTTGCACGTGTTCAAAGAGGAGTTTATTGTTTGTGGTGAAACTATAAGCATCACGGAAGTATCTTCTTAGCTTTGATTGGAACACCTAAAAAAAGAGCCTTCGACAATTGATTTTGTTGGAGGCTTTTTTGTTGTTATTAATATCTTTATTTCGCTGATTAAATTTATAAAGGAAAAGGAAAGGTTATGCAATTACTAACAGATGACCTAAAGGAAAAGTATGACTTGGAAAAGGAAACGCTTCCTGATGGTAGGATAAAGATAATGCTTTCACCAAAGCATATTAAATGTCATGGCTGTTCAGCTAAGGTAGAGTTTGCTGGTGCGAACTTGCTTGTATGGACAGATAAAGACAACTATAAAAGAGAGGCACGATTCTGTAGGTCGTGCAAATTTGAACTGAAAGAAATGGGTTATTTTAAATAATAAGGAGGAACAGTAAATGCAAGTACTTGAAATAAATAATGGACTGTGTGTGGTCTGTAATGATAAAAGGTATATGCCTTATGCATCCACCTGTAAAAAGTGTTATGATACTACCAAGAATCCTGTAATAACTGTATTAACAGATATTGCAAGTAAAAAAGCTAATGACGATTTGAAATTAGGAAAGGAACAGTAAATGGCAAAAGAATATGAAATGAAAAGCAACTGCCCAAAGGTATTAATGCTAAGAAGCGTAGAGGTGGCTATTGATGAAGAAGGCTGGTTTTATGAACTGGAAAGGCAAGGCAATGGTTACAGGGCATTATTGCATCACGAACCAATGAATAATATAGAAGATACTGTTGTTGAATGGTTTGATGAACTTGATAACTATGACCTGATGAGATTAACAATGTGGGTGTATATGTATGAAATAAGTACACCATACAATTTTAGATAACAAGGAGAAACAGTAAGATGGAAATAACTAATAAAAGGGTTTTAAGAAAACCCAATTGGACTGCAAAAGAAGGTGAGATGCCTGATAGAGCAAAGGTAAGAGCCTGTACAGATATGGCAAAGTGGATGAATATACTTGTTGAACAGTGTGAAGATGAAGGAAGGCTGTTTGTTGGACTAACATCTTGCCATACATCTACAGACTATACTGAAGGTGATATATCGATGCAAATACAAATAGAAGATGTGCCTGTATTAATAGATGCAATGCAACAGGCATATAAAGACCAAGTAATCAAACAACACCAAAGAAAATGGAGCAATAATAATGAGTAATAATAAAACAGAAATACCAAAACAGAAAACAACAAGACTGTTTGCACCTTTCATGAACATAGAGCATCAGCAGGCTGTATTGGATGATGTATTAAAGGTAATACCACCACATCACCAACATAGACTGTTCTTGTTTTTAGGAATGATGGATTCAACAATAGCAGAGGGGTACTCAGATGACAACTAAAGATTTAGTAGCATTTATAGAAGAACTTCATCAGGACTGTGTTGATTTACTGATAGAGGCTAAAGAAGAATTGGGAGAACCAACAGATAATGATGCTTATGTTTCATCAATACATGCTTATATCGAAGGGCAGTCATCAGGCATTCGTAAAGTTTTAGAATATATAAAGGAGAATAATAATGACAACAGTTGAACTAAAAAAACCAGTAGAGATTGATGAGGACTGTCAATTTATGGCTGACCTTACAACACTACCTGATGATATCAGAAACTATAACATGGGCATATGGAATTTAATTTGCTCAATTAGGGACTTGAAGCTGTTCTGTAAGGGCATCAAGCCCAATAGACACTGGAAGTTTGCACCTGTAAAGAAATACTTTGGTATGACAGGCAATAAAGAAACAATGTTAGCCAAATTGGAACTGTTAAAAGAAACACTTGATGGAGGAGACAATGACTAAACTTGAACTATTAGAAGATACTGTAAAGTATTACTCAGAAGATACAAGTAGACGAGCAGTAGTAAAGCTAAAAAGTGGTGCTACTGAATGTATGTATACCACAGATGATGGACAACATTGTGCTGTTGGAAGGTGGCTGCAACCAAGCTATCAAAATACTGGTTGGACTGATAACGATAAATGCTCTGCTGATGACTTGCTAAATGGTTGCAATGTTAACGACTATAGATATGAAGCAGATGACCTGTTTGTGGAAGGAGTGCGACACATTCCAGCGTGGTTTTGGATGGACTTACAGCAACTACACGACAATAATGTCTTTTGGGATAAAGACGGACTAACAGAAGCAGGTGTTGAGAAGGTTGATGAACTTAGAGAAGACATAACAGGAGAATAACAGATGAAAATAAGAATAACTAAAAAACAAGCTGATTATTTATTGATGGCTATTGAATACTATTCAAATGATATACATCCACCAGACAAAGAAGAAGCTGAAATAATTTCATCATTAATAAATATCAATAATGACTATAATCACTTAGAAGGAGAACCCAACAGATGAAAGAGACAGTAACAGTATATCGCTTTTTACATATATTTAAAGGCAGTAATACTTATCAAAATCATTTCAGCCACGACGGACTAATTGCTCTGTTTGAATACTTTGAGGAACTTGAAGATGACTGTGGTGAGGAGTTTGAGTTTGATATGATAGGAATCTGTGGTGAATATACAGAATATGACAGCCTTGAGGACTTCAATGCTGATTATAGTAGTGATAATAAAGTATATACGCTTGATGACATCAGAGAAGAAACTATGGTCATTGAGATACCTTGTACAGAACGATTCATTATAGGAGTGTTTTAATGATGTTTTACTGTTATAAAATTACAAATACTGTTAATGATAAAGTTTATATTGGTATAACAAATAATCCTGATAGGCGATGGGCAGACCACACTAAATATAAATGTAAGCATGCAGGTTCTGATAGACCATTATATAGGGCAATCAATAAATATTCTTCTGATAACTTTAAGATGGATATATTGACAGAAAAAAATACTTGGGATGAAGTCTGTAAGGATGAAGTGCATTATATAAAAGAATATGACTCATTCCATACTTCCAGAAAAGGGTATAATCTTACTCTTGGAGGTCAAGGATGCAGAGGCTTAAAGATGTCAAAGAGTACAAAAAAGAAACTGAGCAAAATTAATAAAACCTTAAGACAGGATAAGTATTTGCACGAATATTATAGAAAGAACCCTGAAATGAGAAGTATACAACAGAAAAAAGTTATGGCAGACCCTAAAATAAGAAAGAACTTAAGTGATGCTGCTACAAAACAAATGTCTAACCCTGAAAATAGAGAGCTAAGTAGACAGGGAGCATTAAAACAATGGCAAAATCCTGAATATGTAAAATCACGAACAGGAAGCAATCATCCAATGGCAAGAGCTGTGATGTTCTATGGTAAAAAATATGGCTCTATTACAGAAGTAGCTCGTGAATATGGCAAATCAACAGGGTTTCCAGTATGCCGTATGAAGAAATATCCAACTGAATGTTACTATTTATAAATAAAAAAGGAGAATAATGAATGATAAATGGATGAGTGCAGAAGCCTTTACAGATAGAGTAGAAGAAATCTATGATAAGCTTTCAGAGAGATGGGAGAATGTACATCCCTGTGATGTAAATCATGGGTTCTTTTACTGTTGCGACCATGGAGATAGACACATGAGGATTCGTGTATGTGATGGCTGTGGTGATGACCTGTATCCAATAGGACTTACACCAAAAGGATTCAATTGTTATGAATGTGATTTTAAATACAAAGAGACAGGAGAAATAATATGACAACAATAATAATAAGAATAACAGTTTATATGCTGTTGGCGATATTCAGCTTAATATCATTATATATGCTGATGGAACTTGTGGATTGGTGGTTGAGCAGATGAGCAAATTTGACCCACAGGATATAAAGATAAATGAGCTTGAAAGAGCTTTGAACTTAGAGATGATAAAAAACTGTATAATGCAGAGTGCATTGCAGCACATTGCATCTGACACAGAAGAACACAGACAGGCTGTTGCACAAGAAACACTTGAAGCAATAGCTGTTGCTAAATAACAATAACAAAAGGAGTAATACAAATGGAACATAGTAGCAATATAGTAAGAGAAGTAGCAAACCTGTTTGAAAGAGCAGAGAATCAGGCAAATACAATAGATTCCCAAAAAGATAGACTTATTGAACTTCAAAAACAGCTTGAAACTAAGTATAGCACAGAGACACATATACTTATTAAAAGAGAAACACTTCAAGACTTAAGTATGGACTTTGATGAACTTGCTGATGGGTTTCAACAGCTTGAGAATAACCTTGAGGATATAGGAAACTATGCTAATGATATAGTTAGTGATTCAGAGTATAATGATGCAGGAACTTTGAGAGACACTGCAAGAGACTGTATATCTAAAATTGAAGATATACTTGACCCTATGCCTGAAGAAGAAACAGAGGAGACAGAATAATGGGAATGGATGTACATGGATTGAATCCAATAATACGCAAAAAGCCTACAAGTGAAATACTTGAACAGGATTGGACTAAGCTATCAGAAGATGACTTAGGAAAATACTTTGAGGCTAAACAGCAACATGAAGAAGATAACCCAGGAATATACTTCAGAAACAATGTATGGTGGTGGAGACCTCTGTGGGATTATGTGTGGACACTCTGTGGAGAATGTGATGAAGACGATAGATTTGCTTTAGCTGCAGATAGAGTCATCACACAAGAACAGTACGAAGAAGGGCATATGAATAGTGGTGCTCAGATAGGCGTGCATCAGGCAGAGCTCATTGCTCTTCGACTGAATCATGCAATCAAGATGGGTTGGGTTGATGACTACAAGAAGCAATATGAGACAGACACAAAGGATGCTGAGTTTCAATATCCATTTGATGTCGAGAATGTCCAAGCCTTTGCTGACTTTTGCCATGACTCAGGAGGCTTTGAAATATGTTAATGATACTCATACAGGCTTTCTTGGGTATAGTTATATTGATGTCATTTATAGACATAATATACAGAGCATGGAAGGGTAAATAACATGGCATACATGGTGAAGTACCAAATAGACACAAACACATATCAGATTAAACATGCAAACGCCTGTGAGCATTGCAAACATAAGACGGGCAACAGTTTAGCTGTTATGAAAGTAGTGTTAAATGACGATGGTGATACAGAGTATTCTCTTAAGTTTAAAGAGATGGTATCACTATCACAACTAAAAACTCTCGTTACATATCTTGATACATATGTAGCAGAGGTAATCGAAATAAGATAACAATAAAAAAAGGAGTTCAGAATGAACACAATAGTAAAAACCAACAATAAAGTTAATACTTCTCGATATGAAGGAGAATCAACAGAACAATCAAAAAGAGTTCGTAGTGGATGCACTAAGGACTATAGTAGGTTCATAATACCAAAACATCAGAGAAAACATAATAATACAAATATGAAGTCAATCATAGCAAGTATACAGAAACATGGAGTTATATCATCCATTGCTACAAGACCTTCAACAGAGTATCCAGATAAACTTGAAGTATGGGATGGGCAACACACCTTGTCAGCCTGTAAGATACTAGGAGTTCCTGTAAATTATGACGTGTGGATTGGAATAACCAACAGAGCCATTATTGCAATCAATGGTGATACTGGTAAGGGTTGGGGACTTCTTGATTATCTGAAGTATGGGGTAGATGATAACCTTGAAGATTACAAATTCATTGACAAAATATACAGAAAATATAATATGGAAATCAAACTAACAGGACTTCTTGTTTTGTTTGGTGGTGCATACAGCAACAATTCATTCAAAAAGCTTAAGTGGAAAGCATTATCTAAAGAACATGGCTTTGAGGTTCTTTCTTATGCTAAAGACCTTGCTAAACTGTACAATGTTGAGCATTGGTATCACGTAAGATTCTTATGGGGATATTCTGATTGCGTAAAAACAGGGAAATATGACCATAAACGAATGTTGGCTCAAATGGAAAAATGTTCAGGATATCTTACTAAACAAGGAGACCCTGGAGAATATGCCAAAAATATTGAGATGGTATATAACTATAATGTCAATAGCAAAAACAAAGTACAATTCGTACAATAATAAAACAACAGAAATGGGGGGAGCAATCCCCCTGTTTCAACCAAGGAGACAAAATGAATCAATTAGCATGGAGTGTAATGTCTGGGAAAATGGAAGGAATCCCAGCTTTAAATACTGACACAACAACAAATAAGTTCTGTATAGCAAAATCCAAAGACAAAGACTCAATCTGTAGTGAGTGCTATTCATGGAATATGCTAAAAACATTCAGAAAAAATGCTGTTCCAAGATTTAAAATGAACAGTGATATACTCTCCAGCCGAGTGCTGGACATGAATGAATTGGTGCGTCCCAAAGGTAATAACGTAAGATTCAACGCACATGGTGAACTAATCAATACAAATCACGTCCAAAACCTAGTGAATTACGCACTTTTTTACCCAAAGGTAAGCTTTACCCTATGGACAAAGAAAAAGGGGCTTATTCAATCGTTTTTCAATAAGCATAAAAAACCTGATAACTTGATACTGATTTACAGCAATGAGATAGTTGGTACTGTTTATAAGTCTGTACCACAGTATTTTGATAAGGTTTTCAACGTAGTCTCACAAGAAAATAGCGGGGAATTTAAAGTAAATTGTGATGCAAAATGCATTGATTGTATGATGTGTTATAATGTCAATGACACTACAAAACAAATCATTGAGAAAATAAAATAAATACTATAAAAATATATTGCGTATGAAATATAATGTATGTAATTTAACTAATCATATACGGAGAATATAATGATAAAAGAAAAGAAGACGACCAAAACATTTTTGGTAAGGGAAATCCCTGCTGAGCAGTGGGAACAGTTTAAAATAAAGTCAATACAAAAAGGCACTACCTGTAACAAGGCTTTTTTAACCCTGATTGATAAGTACTGTAAGGTATGAAAAATGATGTAAATCCATTCAATATTGATAAGCTTTATTCTGATTTTATTGATAGGAAAAATGAAGAAAACTATGAGGAAAGGTATACCAATAATGAAGGTTGGTATAAAGCTTCATCAGCAGGTTTCTGTTCAAGAAAGCTTTACTATGAATCTGTGTTGAAACTTGAACCTACAAACAAGCCAAGTGATGAGTCCTTAATGAAAATGAGGCTTGGTACAGTGTTTCATGATGAGCTTCAAGGTGCTTTGAAAGATACTGATGACCTATCTATATATTATAGAAGTATATATAATATAGAAGATACTATATCTATAGATAACAAAGAAAAAGAAAAGTATATTTCAGAAAAAGAAAGTTGGAAAGTTCACGTTGAAGGAAATATTGAGTTATCAGACTTAAATGTTAGAGGTCATTATGATGTGGTCTTTGAAGGTGATAAGGTGTTCCTGTACGATATCAAGACTATAGGGGCATATCCTTGGAAACTTCGATTTGGAAGAGATAGAAAACCACAACATCGTGCCTACCCTCTACAGCTTGGAACTTATGCACTTGGCATCGAGGAAGAGTTTGGTAGGATTGATGGGATGTATCTGTACTTTTACAACAAGGATACGTCTAAGACCAAAACTACAGAAGTGCCTATGATTGAGAAATCAAAAGCCTATATGTATTGGGAGGCTGTTAACGAGGAACACGCAAAGGGATTGCCTAAAATGGAACTTGGTCAATCACCTGAAAAAGCTTGGGCATGTGGGTACTGCCCATTTAGAGATGAGTGTAAGCCTGATGCTTACATTGAACACATGAAAAAAAGAGGGGCATGGTATTAACATGGCTAATACGAAAAAAGAACACTACTTTGAGGTTTTGCGTAAGCATAACGTATCAAAGCATATGGAACAAAAAGGGCAGTTCAATTATCTTAGTTGGGCATATGCCGTAGAAGAGTTAAGGAAACTAAAACCTGATGCAACATGGAGAGTTGTAAAAGATGAGAATGGATATCCATACACATCAACTCCAGCAGGGCATTTTGTGGAGGTAGAGGTTACAGTTGATGATATATCACTATCACAAATACACCCCGTCCTTGACCATAGGAATCAAACAATAGAGCAACCAAATGCTTTTCAAATAAATACATCAATTCAAAGATGTTTAGCAAAAGCAATTGCATTGCATGGGTTGGGTCTGTATATATTTCGAGGTGAGGATTTACCCGAAGTTGACCCATTGAATGATAAACAACTTGAAGAGATAGATTCTCTATTAAGACAAATTGAGGATGATGCATTTACAGAGCTTGTAAATAGTAGGATAGATTCAAACTCAATAAATCAAGGTAATTTTAGCACGGCTGTTGCTAAATTAGAAAGTAAACTAAATAGCATAAAGGAAGTAACAAATGAGTAACGTAGAAGACGTATTCAGTGATGATGATTTTTTCGCTGAAACAACAACAAAAAAAGAAACCGCAACTAAAACTCCAAAGCCTAAATGGATTCCATTTGCTGATGGTGAGTATTTTGGGCATATCTCAAAGGTAACTACTCGTGAGGTTGATACGCATAAGAAAACGCATAGAGCGATGGTGTATAACTTTGAAGTAAGGGTTGCTGATGAGAACTCAGTAAACAACTACACTTATCCATGGGGAAATACAACCTATGATACAGGTGGAGAAGAGTATGTTGGAAAGACAATCCGTGCAAGAGGAGTATTCAGATACCTTGCCCCTAAAGATGGTGATACATTCAAAGCTAATCCTGAAGGGAATAAGTCATTTACATATTTCTGTGATGCACTTCAAATAGAACTACCTTCTAAGCCTAAAACAATCGATGGCGTAGAGGTTGTTGTGAAGTCACTCCCAACCCTTACGGATGCTGATTTGCTTGGGAAACCTGTTATCGCAGTTGTTGGTGAAGGCAATAAATACACCAATAAGAATGGTAAAGAGGTTACCCCAAAGGAAGTTAAGTTTGTGAAAGCTTGGAGAGATGGTGAAGTAAAGGAGATAGAGGCTGATGCTGATATTCCGTTTTAAGAAGTGGATAGCAGAGTATCTTATTAATAAAGGGTATGATGCTAAGGAAGTCATGAAGTATAGCAGGTTGAGTAAATCAACTGTATATCGAATGAGAAAGAAGAAGTAGATATAATTGCCCAAAAGAGCCACAGGCATTCAGTGTTCAAGTGATTGGATGCTGACCACATAAGATAACTAGAGCAGGAGTGCTCCGTGATGTTGTCGCACATTAACATTGCAAGGCTGTAAGTTGCTTGTAAAAAACTACAACAAGCCCTGTGGCTATGGGTATAATTTAAAATTAAAGAGAGTGGAGAGTTCTAACCGTGAGGCGAACCAAGGGCTGTTTGTTATCCTTATGACATGTTTGAGTCCTATTTGACACTCTCTTACCATTACAGGAGAAGAATTGAAAAAAGAAAGAGAAGATAAGTGGGATTTAATGAGCATGTTTACACCTATTGAGGTTTGGCTTCTCATTATAGCAACTATTGTAACGATGAGTGTTCTTTATTCTGTGTTAAGCTTATTTTAAAATGACACAGAATGGTAAAGGAGACAAGCAAAGAGTAAAATGGTCTAAAGAGTTTGAAGAGAGGTTTAATGCTATCTTTAAGAAAGGTAAGCATGATAAACAAGGCAAGAAAAAAGACTTAGATAAATGATATAGAATATTTAAATTATGGGACGATTATGATAACGAATCAGGAATCAAGGTATTGGATACTTGGATACCCAAGGGACACTAAGTATGAAAAGGAAAGAAAAAGACAGAGGGATGAGCGTAAAAAGGAGTATAATACACTTTATAAATGCACAAAGTGTGAAAGGGTTTGGGAGCAGTTCTATTCCTATAAAGGGAAAAAGATAATAACCTATAACCATATGCCATCTTACGGATTAAACAGACAAGATTGTCAACAATGTGAAGGAGAAAGTAATGGGTAGAGCCATAGACATGGAAAATAATATACAAAAAATCAATCAAAGGATTGAAAGAATTGAACCAGCACTTGAGAAGGTGATTAACTGGATTGCAGAACAGGAGAATAAGGTTGATAATAAGAAGCAACGTAAAAGTGAGACAGTTAAAAAGTCAACCAAAGCAACAAAGGCAGTGTCAGATGTGCAAGAAGGTGACGACAACTAAACCATATGAATTGACCCTCGTTTCCTTTACAGGGCTTGATGATACTGTAATGGAGGTCTGTAGGAAGTGTGCCTACAAAGAGTCATATGGAACAAAAGGAATGTCAAAGGCTATGAAGGAGAGTAAGATTGAAAAAGAAACCGACTAAAAAAGATATAGAAGTAGTAGTGTCAAGTCTTATTAATCATCTACAGATAATAGAGCAGAAGGTAGATGCACTTGATAATATATTTGGTACATACATTAAATACAAGAAAGACGAAAAGGGCTTTCAGAAGTATATTAAGAAACAGATTGATTTAGAGTCTGATGGTAGAGATAAGTAAGGAGTTAGGCTATGTGTATTTCACCTCAACAGGTGATATATATGCAAAACGGAGTGAGGCTGAGATGCGTCAAGCAGAGATTAACTATACTAAAGAATCAAGAGAAATGATAGAAAGGAGGCTTCTTGTGGATGCAGAGAAAATACTGGAAATACTGAATGAACGAGGATGGGGTGTTTATTATAAAACAAACCCAATTCATGTTCTTGGTGTACAAGGAGGTGAGCCACCTATCTTCTCCGTCAATGTTGTGAGCGATGATATATTTTTGAATGTGCTTACAGGCAACGACAAAGGAGATGATAAATGGCATTCAGAGACAGATTCAACTCAGTAGAGGAGTTTGATGATTGGTTATTGGCGTTCTATGAAGAAAGAATAATTACATTCATGGACGGCATTGGAGAGTTTACAGAACACGGAACGATGATATCCCCGACCCTAATAAAAACTACAATGGATAGATACATCAAATTATTGGAAGATAAATATGTTATTGATAGGAAACTGTCTTGATAAATTAAAAGAATTAGAGGAGGGGTCAGTACAGTCTTGCGTAACCTCGCCCCCTTATTGGGGTCTAAGAGACTATGATAATACTGACCAATTAGGACAAGAAGACCACCCTGAAGATTTTGTTGTAAAGTTAACAGAAATCTTTATGGAGGTGCATCGTGTACTCAGAGATGATGGGACGTTATGGCTCAATATTGGAGATACATATTTTGGTGCAAAGGGTGGTCATTTTGATGGGGTAAATTCAATCACAAATGATGGTTCGGGTAGTAAGTATAGGGAGAGTAGAAAAGCTCCGCCTAAGCACCCATATTTGAAGACTAAAGACCTATCGGGAGTTCCTTGGAAACTTGCATTATCTCTTCAACGAAAAGGTTGGTATATACGGCAAGATATTATATGGCAAAAGCCTAATCCTATGCCCGAAGCAGTGAATGACAGATGTGCTAAATCTCATGAGCATATCTTCTTGCTCACAAAGAAACCAAAATACTATTTTGATGCTGAGGCAATAGCTGAACCTACAAGGCGAAGAACTGATGTATGGTCAATCAATACATCTTCTTGCAAAGAGGCTCATTTTGCAGTATTCCCAACAAAGATTCCTGAGATGTGTATCAAGGCAGGTACAAAAGAAGGTGATGTGGTACTTGACCCTTTCATGGGGAGTGGAACAACTGCCTACGTAGCTCAAAGATTAGGACGTAAATGGATTGGTGTGGAACTAAACCCTGAGTATGCACAAATAATTAAAAATAGGGTAGCACAGAGAGAGTTATTTTAATGGATATAGCGAATGGACATAATAAAATGAAACAAGAGGAGATGGATGATATTGTGAATCATCCAAAGCACTATACTACAGGAGCAATTGAATGTATTGATTACATCAATGCCTGTGAGTTTGATTATCTTGAAGGCAACATCGTGAAGTATGTCACAAGGTATAAACATAAAAACGGAGTCGTGGACTTACGTAAGGCAGAGTTTTACTTACGTATGCTAATTGAAAGGGAGTTAAATGGAATCGGAGATGAGACTTGAGAACATTGTTCTTGGTCAAGCAGTAAATAACCCAGAAGATTTTGATGAACTTGCACAATACGTCCCCAATGGGGATGTTTTTGTTCAGGGTAGAGCAAGACGTTTATGGGAAAAGGTTGGTGGTATGCTTAGAGAGGATAAGCCTATAAGTCTTATCACAGTAACATCAGCATTAACATCATATGATAACGAGAAAGGTGTAACATCATCATATGTAGTGGATACAACCACAGCAGCAGCTTGTTCTACAGGAATAAAAGATATGACTCATGCAAAGCTAATGTATGAGAAGTATATGTTAAGAAGAGTTTTAGGAGAGGCTCAAAAAATTGAATCTCTTGCAAGAAATAATTCAGGAAAGGTTTATGATGCAATTGAAGATGCACATAGACACCTTGGACAAATATTAGAATTAAAGCCTGATGAGAATTTTTCTATTGATAAAGAACTACTTTCTGCCATAAGTTCTATCACTGACAAAGAGTCACTTTTGATTAAGACAGGCTACGATGGTTTAGATGCCTTCGCAGGTGGATTAACAAAAGGAGAAATTACAATTATTGGGGGTCGCCCAGGTCATGGTAAGACCACCTTTATGATTAACTTGCTATCACGAATGATTCACTCTGGACTCCGTATAGCCTTCTTTAGTAGGGAATTACCAAATAGCGAACTACTGAAGAAACTCCTCACCCTTGAATCAGGTAAGTTATCATATGGGATGGTTCGAAAAGGCATTTTTGAACAAAGCGACCTTCAAGAACTTGAGTACATAAAGGATAAAATGACGGATTGGTATGCAAAGGAAAAGTTCGTCATGTTCGACCACATAAGAGACTTCTCAAATACGGCAAGTGAGATACGGAAGTTTAAACCTGATGTGGTTTTCGATGACTACCTCCAACTTATACAGCCTCATGGTAAATTTGACCAAAGAAGATTGCAATTAGAACAACTTGTAAATGATTACAAGTGGGTGGCAAAAGAAAATAAATGTGCTGTTGTACTTGCATCTCAACTTAATAGGGCAATAGAAACAAGGAATGACCCTATACCACAGTTATCAGATTTGGCGGAGAGTGGAGCAATTGAACAAGTGGCAGAGAATGTATTCTTTGTCTTTTACCCTCACAAGGTAAAGCCTGATAAGGCACAAGATAATATAATTGAAATACGTGCAGCTAAGGTTCGCTATGGAGAAACAGGACAATGTGAGCTTGGATTCGATGGTGACAGAGCAAAGATGTACGGAACATTAGAGGAGCTAGTAGATGCGAAAAGAGAAAAAAGGAGAAGTTCGAAAGCAAGGGCAGTCCAAAAAGAAGAAGATGACCTCAATCTCCCCTTCTAGGATAATTGGAATAGACCCAGGGAAAAATGGTGGACTTGTTGTAATATCAGACAAAGAGATAAGGGCATATAAATGTCCAGAGACTCCTGATGCAATGGCTACATTATTTGGAGTTGCTTTGAACGGAGATGCACCAATTGATACTTATTGTGTCATTGAGAAAGTCTGGGCAAGACCTGGGAATGCATCAAGAGCAGCTTTTACTTATGGGGTTAACTTTGGATTATGGTTGGGTATAGCAGCATCATATGAAGTTGATGTGAATTATGTTCTTCCACAGAAATGGATGGCTCACTTTGAGTGCCCAAAAGGGATGCAAGTTACACAGAGAAAGAATTGGTTAAAGGATAAGGCGAAGGAGTATTATCCTCAACTTAAAAAGGTTACATTGGCTACGGCTGATGCAATATTAATTGCGAGATATGGACAAGATGTTACAACAAATAGTTAAACACTTTGGTGTTTGCGAAATAGAAGAAAGAGGTAATTGGGTGGCTTTAAATACGGATTATATAAATAATAAATGGGATATTAAGCTTCAAGGAAAAACTAAATTTTCTTACGACCTTTCTGATGGGAAGGATGGTGAAAAATGGGTAGATAGGCTTCTTGACGACTCTACTGTTGAAGTTAAAAGAGAGATGTACGACCCTGATGGAGAAGAGCCATGGAAGAAATGGTATAAAACAGGAAACATAGCAATAGAAGTACAAAGAAAAGAAGGACTTGATACAGTTAAGTCAGGTCTATCCATTACAGAAGCTACAACTTGGGTACACTTATTGTCATTTAAAGACGAAATAAGGACTGGTTTTATCTTTGAGGTATCAAAGCTTAAGATGTTAGTTAAAAGGCTTTTAAAGGAGCATCCTCATAGCAATGAGACAAAATATTGTGAGTCTTGTGGAGTTGGCTGTAAAGGTGTAAGGATTATATGGGGTGGTGACGGTGGAAGAACAAAAAATGTTCTTGTTCCAATACATTTACTGTATAGATATTAATCCTTCTCAGATGATGCTCATACCAATTGATAAATTATTTAGAGATTAAATTTAGCTTCCTTCGCAAGTTCTTTCATGTTCATCTTGCGTAAATAATAACCGAATGATTTATTGATACTCTTCATTTTATCTTTATACTCGTTCTCTAATTCATTCATTCTCTTTACAATCTGGCGTTTATCTTGAGGGTCATTCCTTACAATCCAATCAATAAAATCAGCTCTTGTTAGCTTAGTTTCAATTGCTTGACCTTTGCGGATAGATGCTGGATTAGGGTTTAAGTTTGTCATCATCCCCTTGAGTTTAGCGTCAGCAGCTTTAAAAGCTCTATCAGGATTACCCTTAATGTGATATATCATATCTTTATTCTTGCCTTCAGCAAATCCTTTTTTCATATAATCACCAGCTAAAGCAAATCTTAAGGTCATATAAGTTCTAACAAACTCTTCTTCTGTGCCAAGATTAAAGGCATTCTTTAAATCAATTTTATATTTTGTAAGTTCAGTACCTTCAAACATTTGAACTGGTTTTTCAAGAACATCTTCATTGTAGTTCTTCCAAAGATTGCTCATTCTAATCATATCTCTATTATATGGATTGTTACGCTTTTCAATTACTTTCATTCCTGCATTATATATGCTAATAGTTTTTCTTGCATAAGTATCAAAAGCCTGTCCCTTACCGAATACAAATTTCTTATCTTGAATTACATCAGAAAACCCTTGAGCAAGTGCCCCTGCATTTGTGTATATCGCAGGATATAAAGAGCTGTTTATTGAGCTACTAAATGGGCTAAAGAACTCTGAGAATAATCCAAGCATCTCACCTTTCCACATTATGGTTGCCTGTCTTGACCAAAAACTATCATTTTCTTTTGGCATTGCTTGTCCAAATAATCCTGAATACATACCCATTAAAGCAGCACCACCTGTATATGTAGCAAGTGTACCCACAAGAATCTTTCCATAGTCTTTGCTTTTATAAGCTCTTCTAATATTTTCAGCTGTATTAACTGTTGCTGCAAAAGCCATACGCTTATATAGGGTTAAGGGTTTAATCATATTCCCTGATGCAAAGCTTGGCATAAATAAATCAATTGATGCTCCTTGAGTCTTTACATGGGACATTGTATAAGCTCTTTGTATAGCATTGTCTAAATTTCTTTTCTCAATAAGATAATCTCTTGTTGAGTTAAAATTAGCTTTATTAATTACATTGCTTTCAAATCCATGCTTTACCATTAAAGCAATATCACTACTTGAAAGTTCATAAAAATCTTCAAGCCTATCTTTAGCTCTCTCATACTTAGCAGAACCCTTTTTATTCACCCTCATAGCTTCAATCATTCTTGCTTGGTCATACTTTGATGCCATTTGAACAAGGTTTCTATTGAATTTTTCTGTAGGCTTCATCAATCCTGCTCTAAAAAAAGTTTTATCGAGAGTCTCGGATATTTTCCCTTCTTCAAAGTGAGCAGTACCAATTTGATGTGCTCCAGTCTTAACAAGTTCTTTTGCTTCTCCTTTAATCACCCCTGAGAATCCTCTTGCAATATCTTGTAATTCAAAAGCATATGCTGTTCCTGCTGTACCTGTTATTATATTTTTAATACCACTTGTAGGAGCTGATAGCCCTACCTTTGCAAGTACATTAGCAAACTTTTGACTTATTCCAACAGTCATTTCAAATGGATTTGATTGACCAACACCGATTCTTCTTTCAAAAGATTGATTTACCCATTCAAAGGCTTGTGGGTCAGCCTGTTGCAATTGCCCAATTAATTTTTTAGCTCCACTCTTTTTGAATCCTTTCATTTTCGCAAACTCTGGAAAGACTTCTAAAGTTGCAAGGAATTTTGCCATACCAATACTATACTTCATAACAGTAGCATCATGGGAGGTTTCGTATACACGAATCAATTTCCCATCATCAGGATTCTTAACAAACTCAGGAAGTTTATCGTGCCTTTTTAATAAAAACTTAGATGAAACTTTGTCTAAAGAAAAGGTTGATGCATCATATAATTGTTCATAAGCCATTCCTTTTGCTACATCTCTTTGGCTTCCAATCTGTTCCATCGTAGGATTCTTTGTTTTGTAAAGCTCTTTTGCGAGGTCTATTGCAATTTGATTTGTACTTTTATCAACAATACCCTCTATAGACTTATGCTCTAATCCAACAAGCTTTTTGAAATCAGTTGTTGTTTGTTGTGTTATAAAAACACCATCTTCAATAAACTTAACATTGCCTTCTTTTTTAAACTTTTCATATTGAGCTGGATTCATTAATATTTGTGCAATTTCATCAAAGATTTTGGGATAATACTTCGTGTATTCTACATATCTTTCTGCTATTCTTCCTTCAACTGTATCTTTATTAATAAAGTCTTTTAAGTCTCCACCCTCTTTAAACCATTCTTTTTTAATTGCTTTTTTAAAGAATCTATCAGCAGCTTCTATATTTTTTATTTCTTTTTTGGATAAAAGTTCACGATTCTTTCTTAGCATATCCATATTTTCAATGTATCTTTCACCTTTTCCACTTAATGCAATAGCCATTGAATCTTTTATTTTATTCCATCCTCCTTCTCCAAGCCCTTTCATTTGCTTTCCATCAGGAGCAGTCCATCCCTTTTTAAAATCAACAATCATATTATCATAATTACCAAGGTGTCCAGCCTCTACCCCAAAATGCTTTTTCATAAGTTTAGCTAATGGTCTTAATCCCATAGCCTCAAGGACTTTATATACAGGATAAGTAGCTCGGCTCGCCTCTACCTTAAACTTTTCCCATCCTTCTAAATATTTAGGGTCTAACTTTTTAGCCATTATATCCATGTCAGTAAAATCAGGATTAAATGTTTCTTGTCCACGAATCGTATGCAACATCTCTTTATAATTGTCAATCTGTTTCTGTGAGGCTCTCCATATATCACCTTCAGGAACTCCAAGAGCTTTTAGCATTTTTTTGCGTGATGATTCAGTCAATCCTTTTTCATTTACTCTCATAAGCTCAACTTGCTTATAAGTGTCAAACCATTTATTAACATCCTTAACTCTTTTAATCTTCTCAATATTCATACCATTAAGAGTAGATTCAAATTTCTTTAACTGCTGATAATATTCTGTTGGGCTAACTCCTTCAGGGATTCCTTTTCTTGGAAGTATTTGAAATTTCTCTCCATCCTTAATAATCTCAGCAGCTTGTGCTATATGATTTATAATTCCCTGCCTATCTTTAATTGAAGTTGCATCAATATCTTCAAGCTTTAATTTTATATTATTATTGATATTCTTTGCAATAAACTTAACTTCTTCAACAGGAATCTCTCCAACAATCCGTTGCTTTGCTTCTTTTCCAAACTTAACGCCTTCAGTTTTAAATCCTTTTTCAACTTTAGAAGCAAGTACATTAGAGTAATCTTTAAAGTTGCCCATACCAAAAGCTACCTTTAATTGAGACGCAATCTTATTTATAACTTGCTTTAACTTTGGCAACATCCCTTTAGTAAATTGTATTCTATCAGCCTTACCTCCAACAATATCAGCAAGAAATTCTTCAATATTTTCAGCTTTAGTTTTTCCACGCTTTTTATTATCTCCAACTTTAAGCCAATCTTGATATTCCCTTGTCCCCTTTGCAAGTCTTTCACCTTGGTTTATAAGTTTTTGAAGTTTCTTGTTATTGGTAATATTAGCAAAGTCTTTAAGTCTGTGCATATTTTCATGAAAGAAATCAGCAGGTTGAAATTCACCTTTAGCTAATTTAATTATTCCATCAGCCCATTCACCAAGAACATTCTTATCTAATCCAACCTCTTTTAATTGTGATTCATTAAGGTTATTTTTTTTCATAACCTCTTTAGAGAATGTTTCACGAGCCTTGGCATCACCTTCTTTAAACCTTACTTCTTCAGGCAAACGACCTGTTCGTTTTTGTTGCCCTCTAAGTTTAGACGACTTTAGCGTTGGAACTATATAATTTCGCTTAGTTGTTCCTGTTTGTGTGTGTTGAAGTTTTTGAGAAAAAGCCTTTAATTGATTTGTATCCCCTCCAAAAATTGTTTCAGCCTCTTGTGTTCTAAATATCCTACCTTCTTGAAGACTTTTCCTGTTTTGTTTAGTCATTGGTTCTCTACTACCAGTTTCACGAGTATAAACCTCAATAACTTCACCTGTATCTTTCATTACTTCACGAATAAGTTTATTAACAATTGGAGCATTTATTTTTTGCTTCCCAAAAGTTTTCATAATTGCATCTTCAGCTGTATAACCTTTTTCATTCATATATTCAATAATTTTATCATACAACTCAGGTGTGACTTCTCGACTTACAGATTCTTTTCTTGCTTCTTTTTTCCGTTCTTGCCATCGTAATTTATTTTCGCCTTGTACAATTCTAATGTTAGAAAAATCTTCTGGACGAACAGCTGTTTCTTCCATTGTTTCAATTAAAAGGTCAACTTCTTTATTCTCAAGCTTGTCTCCCTTTTTGCCTACTTCATAATCTTTTTTAGAATCTACTACCTTTTTTCTAACAGAATCTATTTGCTCAGAAAAAGATACTCCTTCTTTAGATTTAAGGACTTGTGTGGTTTTACCCAATCCTTTTGCTTTTACTTGAAGCTCAGTAGAACGTGCTCTTATAGCATTATTGATTATATCCACATTTTCCATATTCACTAAAGCTTCTGATTGTCCAAATAATTGCTTTATCCCATCAAGAATAGAATGTTGTTGGTTATTAGTTTTGCCTTGGATATACTCTTTAATATACTCTAATTGAATTTTACCATCAGTAAATATTGATGCACCATCTTTATTTGTTTGCAACCATTCTGCATATTTAAGAATTTGATTTAAATGTTTTTCCATTCTAGTTTTAGCAGTATCACTCTTTGCTCGCTCATTTTTCCATGAATCACTATTAATAATCTTTGCAATAACTTGTCTATTTTCATTTGATGCTGATGGAGCGTGTCTGTTAAATCTATCTCTTGTTGGTTTATCATCTATCTTGGTTAATGGAGATTCAGCTACTAAAGATTCTATAAAGTTTTTTGTCTTAGGCTTTCCTCCAGACCCAGGAACTTCATATCCCCTTACAGCAGACTCTAAGCCTTTAATATCCCATGCTTGTGGATTCTCAGAAGTAACAATCTTAGACTTTCCTTTAAACTTCTGAATCTCACTAAGAGGCATTCCTTTTTCAAGTCCAATTTTCTCAAGCTCACTTATACGCTGACTAAATGGAAGACCCTCGTCTACAAGTGGTTCTTTTTTAGGGGCTTCAACTTTATCAGGTTTAGAAATTTCCTTAATATTCTCTTGTTTAACAGCACTATTAAATAACTCACTTACTTTAAGATGGCTATCAAGCTTTGCCCCAATGATATTATTCATAGTCTTTTCTTGAGCTTCACTTAACTCTGTTACAGGCTTTTCTTTTGTACTAATCTTATTCCTATACCATTCTCTTGCAATCTCAGGATTATTTTGAAGAGAGTCGTAAAAATCAACCATCCATAAGTTCATTGATGTATTTAATTGACCGAACTCTCCACGTTCAGCTTCAGTAAGCCTTAATAAGTCAAGTTCATTATTTTCATTGGTAGCTTTCTCTTTAAGCTCATCAATTCTCTTCATTCCTTTACGAACATCTTTTTGCTCAACTGTTCTATTAACAGCTTCCATTTCAATCTCTGTAATTCTATTTAAGATTTCTTCAGGAACAATGCCACCATTTTCTTCTATAGATTTTTTAGTTGCCTCAAATGCGTCAAGTTCTGCTTTTTTATTTTTATCAAGACCTGCCTGTATCTTTTCTCCATAAGCTTCTTGAAATAAATTTTTCTTTGATTTGTAATAGTTTTCTATGTCTGTAGAAGTATCTTTTGTAAATGCCTTTTTATATATCTTAGAACCAGTCTTTAGTCCACCAATAATAGCAAGATTACTAAATGTGCCTTTCCACCAATCATCTACACTTGGCATTTCTCCATTCAATATTGCTTGTTCAGATACTTGTCCTGCTGTAAATACTTGAGACTCAGCTAATATTTGTCCAAATGGACTATTCATAATCTTTGAAGCAGCTAAAGAAGATGGAACTTCTATGCCTTTTCTTTTGTATGCATCAACTTTGCGTGATGCTCTTGCAAATTTTGTTGCCATTGGACTTGTAACGATACCACCAGCAGCTCCTAAGACAGCTCCATGAAAGAAGTCTTCGCCTGCACCTTTTGTAATTTCCCAATGGTCATAATCATCTCTCTTGCCATCTTGAATTTCAACTGCTTGCTCACCATACCTATGAATCGTTCCAGCAGCAGCAGAGAAACCACCAAGACTAAGTGCTCCTGTTGTAGCAGCTTCCTTCATTAAGCGATTCTTAAATACTTTATCCTTTGCTTTAGCTCCACCTGCCTTTAATAAACCTCTTTTTGTAGCTTCCCCAAATAATTTATTTGACGCAAGTTTGCCTGCAACTGACCCTGCACCTGCTGTACCAATAAATGTAAGGGCTTCAATTGGATTTGTCATTCCAAGAAAGAAGCCAGCAGCATCTTGATACCATTCATTTGGCATGTCTTCTACTTTATACTTGGCTTCTCCATTCATTATTTTATATATAGCACCTGCAGTAGAGTTATTATATGCACGCTTTGCCCAATCATAATCATCAGCAAGTGAATCTGTAGCACTCCATGACATTATCTTAGACATAACTCCAGGAGGGTCAATATCCTCTACAGTTTCAGTTGTTGGAGGTGGTGCTTGAGGTTCTTCTACACCCCAATCAAGATGAGAATATTTTTTCTTAAGATGATTTAATATAGTCTCATCATCAACATGCCCATATAAATGTGGATATTTTTGTTTTAAATTTTTAATAGTCTCTATTGAATTTATAGCCACCTATTTATTTCCTTTTTCTTGTCCAATAAAATTATATAATAATATCATCTGATTGTATCCAATTAAATTATTAACATTGCCCTTACTTCGATTATCTTTCCACCCTTTAATATAATCGGTCATTCTCTTTGAGCTTGGATTCTTATTAAAGCCTACCATCTGACCTTCAGCTCCTCTTGGATTTCCAGGCTGAAACCCTGCAAGTCTTCTTATAGCACCTTTCTTAATATTATATAGACTTGGATTTATAGCATATAATATATCCCTCGCTTTTTGGTCACTACCATTCTTATCAAGGAATGCCTGAAATCTTTTTTCAAAATCTTTTCCAGATTTCTTTCCTTCTCCAATATTTTTTGTTACATAAGAAGATACATCATCAAGGCTCAAATCATAATTATCAAGAGTAGCTTGAAGATTTTTGTCTGCATCTTCCCACTTCAAATTTGTAGCTACAAAGTCACCAGTTTGTGCTGGAACATAATTTTTTTGTACATCTGAGTAGCTTTTTTCCCCTAATGCCATTGCCTGTTCTTTTCTTTGACTTCCACCCCTCATTGGAGGTATAGGTTCATAAACTTCAACGTCTGCTCCACCAACATTAAAAATATTGCCAACAGTATTTTCTTTTGCCTTTTCTTGGTTGGCTTGCATCTCATTATTTTTAAGTTCTAAATCTTTAGATTTTTCCCCTTCAAGCCTTTCTTCCTCACTAATCGTTCCATCTTTATTTAAATCAAGTGGATTATCAGTTATAAAATCATCTTCAGTTTCTACCCCAAATTCTCCTTCTGCAAAAAGTCTTCCAGCCCAATTTTTATATTTATTATTATGTCTTACTATAGAGCTTTCATTAAGTTCTTTTTTATCAAGAATTTTTGTTCGCAATGTATCATAATTTATAACAGTTGTTCCATCACTTAAACTTGATGTATGGTCATCTAGGTTGATACCAAAATTATTAAGGCTATCTGATTGCGTTAAGCTTGTTATTTCCTTTTTATTTACCCAATCTAAAAATTTATCATATGAATCTGTATCATTCATGCCTTTTTTAATCATAGTAACAGCTTCGCCTAAAGCCCTTTCTTTATCTGCTTGATAAAGCTTTGTATCTCCAATTGCAATATGTTGAGCTTCTTCAGGAGTAATAATGCCATCACCAAGAAGAGTTTGTGTTGCTAAATCTAAACTTTGAGCATACTTTCCAAGTTTTCGTATAACTTTTTTATCTTTTCCTCCATAGGTCATGCCACCATCCACTCCAACCTTTAAATCATCCATCATATTCATGACTCTTTCTTTTTCAAAAGATATAAAGTCTACAGGGGAATCATATTTATTCTTCTTCGCAAGCTCAGGTAAATTAAGCCATTCATCTTCTTCATCAGAGAATCCTTCAGAGTTTATAAACTCAGAACCCATATCAACAGCATTTGTAAAATTAGTATAATTTGTATTCCATTCGTCTGCAGCAGTATCATACATATCCGTCATCAACTTTATCTGTGAATCATTAGCTCCATCGACCTTAAGCTGATTTAAAGAAGATTTCCATTTAGAAAGTCCTTCAGGTGTCTTTATATGCTTGAATGTCTCTCCAAGAGTCTCAGCCATATTTATATTATCAACACGCTTCTCTTTTTCTCTCGTATCCATCATCTTCATTACTTGCATAGGGAGGTCTTCCCATCCACTTGCATAGCCTTGAGATGCTTGTTTTCTCCTTCTATTTATACTTTGTGCTAAATCATATATATCTGCCATTATTACTCCTTATGATACCAAATTAACCATGTCGTCAAATTCTTTAAACGATTTGTCAAACTCTCCCTGTATTCCTCTTTGCATGCCTGAATATACATCCTCTGCTCCTGAATATAAACCTTCAGATATACTACTTTGAGCTCCAGGAGTTCTAATCCCAGATGTTGCCCTTTGAGTTGCCTCTTGTGCCCTTAGTCCTGTGGCTTGTTCAGTTAATCCTTTAAGCGTAGTAGCCCCTTCAGCCAATACATCTTGATAGCCTTGACCATATAAATCAATATTCGGAAGAATCTTTTTAATTGATGCTGTTAATGCCTCATTAGAGCCTTTAAGGTCAGGTCGAGCCTGCCTTACCATCTCAAGTATGTTTGCAAGAGCTCCTTCATTGCCAGCCCTTGCAGCTTCAACTTGTGAGTAAAGCTGAGGACTCTTTAGGATTTCTTGAATGCCATGCTTAGTAGGGTCACTCATATATGTAGAACTTACGTCTTGTGTTCTTTGTTCACTTCTATAGCTATCCATTTGAGATTGAGTTAGAGTCTTTGCTCCACTCGGAAGCGAATCAAGCTTCCCTCCAGATACGCTCCAGTCAAGTCCATCATAAACATACTTTTGATAACTCCAACCTGCTGGTTCTATTGTCTCCTTGTCTGGTCCGTAGCCCTGAGTTACAGGAGATTTCCATATCCGTTTATAAGCAACTTCTCCACCATCCTCATATTTTTGTACCATTCCACCTTGTTCGTAACTCTTTGCAAAATGTGGAAATGCATCCATGGAAGTGAAATAATCCATTATTGAGCTACCCTTATCAGCAATCATTGAAGATGCTTTGCCACCAAAGTCTTGAATATTGCCACCAAAGCCTTGAATGTTATCAGAAACCTTTTCTAATAAAGTCCCATCTTTTCCTTCAAGAAAAAAATCATCTAAATATTTTTCATATTCAAGGTTGCTACCTTTAAACTCTCCATCAAACATTTTTTTATCAAGACCTTTATCCAATCCATAAGACACCAATGATGTAACACCACTTAACATACTTCCTTGTTTGGCACTATCAAGATAATCTTTAAGTCCTATTCTTGCATCTTTAGCAGATTGTTCTCCTCCAAAAGCAAGATTTCCCCCTGAAAGATTTATATCATCAGCATCTGCACCTGCACCAAGGCTTCTTGCAATTGGGTCGCCTATAATATCAACTCCTGCTGATAAAACTTTACCAACTCCAGGAACAAATTGCAATCCAGTCTTTAGGAGACTCTTAGCAAATCCAAAACGAGACTCTTCTTTTGCTTCCCGTCTTTGTTGTCTTGCAAGCTCTCTTGCTGATTTGATTTGACTATCTCTTATTAATGTTTGCATTAAGTTCATAATTTCTCCTTCTTAATATCCTAATATTACTTTAGTAAACATCTGTCTTTGAATACCATATTGTACATATATATCTATTATTAGCTACATCATCTCCACTATTCTCTGTATATATGTATATATTAGTATCATCATGATATGTCGTAAATTCATAATCCTCATGACCCTCATCTTGATATATACCTCCTGGGGATAAAAATGAATCTGCTGGAGAATCTCCAGAAGCATTTCCATCACTTTGAACCATTGTATTTACAGCGACTATACGTTTTTTCCCACTCTCAATCCCATGAACTATTGTCTCAGTATCGCCTGTAGCTGCCGTAGTGCCAGTAAATATTTTCATTTTGCAATTTACCTTAACTCCATCACTTATAATTATAGTAGATACATCGCCTACCCTTTTTTCCTTTAAAACCTCTTTCTCAAGTGAAGATGAGTACCACTCCCCATTATATTTTGCAAATAATTTTATTCCTTCGGTTGTAGTAGTAGTTATTCTAATGTCTCCGTCTACACCTTCATTTTTTCTTGGAGCATTCTTATGAGTTGTAATTGTAGCTCTATTCTCATTTCTTATATTTCTACTATATCTTTCTAAATTTCTCATTACTTAACACTCTTGGTTCGATATACTATTGTTATATCGTTAATTTCAAAGTCTTTATCAACTGCTCCAGATTGATTAAAAATATATAATCCAAATGATTTTACATTATTTGCTTCGCTTGATGTCGCAGGCTTGAATGCTGCAGTATCCCATAATCCTGCTGTAGTATCAAATTCTGCTACACTACTTGTTGTGTGAATATTATCATCATCAGAGCCAATATTGAAAATATTCGTAGCTCCTGTTGTAAAATTATATAGGTTACTTGTATCTCCATTTATATAATATTGCATTTGTACATTATCAGAACCTTGAACTCCTTCACACCTATATGTTACATAAACTTTATATATTTTTTTGCGTTGAAGAGGTGCACCAAAATCATATGGCTTTGTATATACTCTAAGTGAATTACCTACTGCTGTATCACCATGACCAGGAGGGTGAGGAGAATCATCATATTTATACATAGGGTCATCCCCAATCCAGCTATCCTCATGATATATTAGCATACCATCATAGTTTACCATATTGGTTCTATTTTCACTATCACTCATAGCCTCATTAAGCCATGTCCATGCTTTAATTTTCATATCATAAATCAATATATCTTCTTCATCATCACCTGAATGAGTAGCTGTTTTATGTATAATCAATTTATTTGATTCTATATCATATCCAATTGAAGGAATGTCAGCTGCATTCGCTAACCAAAAAGCTTTTGGACGTTGCCCATCTCCTGCTGCTGTGCCTTGGTCAATATGATTACTTGTCTTCCCTTTCCAAAAAGATTCAATCTTATTATCTGTCAATGACTCAATACTCTCACCATTGTAATGATATGCTCCAGATGAGTTTATCCAAGCGATACCATTTTTAGTTAAACAAGATTGACATTGAAATCCACCATCTAAGCCCATACCCTTATAAGAACTCTCTAATATCTCTACATCTTTTGCAATATTAATTATATGCAATGTGTTCTTTTTGAATACGAATAATCTATCAGCAAAAGCCTCAAGCTTTACAATTGAATCTCCATCGTCACCACCAAATAACTCAATTGCCATTACCTCTGGGAATGTGTCGAACCTATCCACAGGAGACTTTAATATTCTATCGCTAAATGTTGGGTCATTTTTAACTGTAGAGTCCCATTCCTGTTTCCCGCTCGTAAGAGCAGTATCATTTACATCAAATGTAGCTTTTTGCCGTCTCTTTACATTCCCAATATAAGCACGACCATTTGCAATAACGGCTGTCTTCCATTTAGCATCAAGCTTTGAATTATGAGGATATCCATTTAAAGATTCATATGTTTCATATTTTGGGGGATGTTTCCAAATATTATAATCACCAAGGTCAACGCTCACATCGTCCTGTGCATCATCAACATTATTCCAAGGGATATAATCAGTCACAGTTGGCTCATCTTTCCCTATACCAAAAGCTTTTACTCCTTTTTCCCAATTCGCATCAAACATTATCCAAAGATTTGCATGCCCATCATCAGAAGAAGAGTAATAAACTCTTGAACCTGTAATTCTTTGATTGCCACCACTAGCATCTCCAACAGCACTTGCTCCAAAGTTAAAGTCTTGCGAGTTACCACCATTAAATTTAAAGTTAGGAGAAAAATATATTGCAAGATTTGTGCCAACTTTTGAATAATATGCATTTTCTGCACTTACCGTGCCTGATGTTCCGTGTTCAAAAGTAAAAGTATCAGCATCGTTATCAACCGTCACAGTGTAATAACCCCTTAACGAATCACTACCCTCTATTAATATTGTATCTCCAACTGAAATATTGTGTGTTTCAGCACTATCTCTCGCAGAATTATCAAATGTATTAACAGTGACCGTAGTTCCACTTCTTGAAACAGTACAATAATTATAATTAGCATCAGAGCTTCTATCTATAAATCTTATCTCACTTGAAGATACAACTGCATCAGCTCCATTAGAATAAGCTCTTAATGTTGGATACATCTTTAGTGGAGTTGGATTGCCTTCTTGAATATCATCATAAACATAAGATGTATAAAATTTATATTCAGTATTAACAGATGGTTGCCATGTTGAGCCTGCAAAAGTTGAAATAGATTGGCTTGAGGGCACATATTCAAAATGAAAGCCCCAATCATTACCACTTGCTGCAGAGGTGTATGCATATATATCGTCTGCTGCAGAACTGCCATTATCCATCATCATTGCATTTGTAGCAATTCCACTTGAATCTTTTGGATATCCACCCTCAATTGAAGCATCTTCGACACTCCATCCGCCAATCGTAGCATCACCTGTTCCTGTCCCAATAGTTTTATTAGGAGTATATCCAAACCACTTTACATTATTATCAAAGTTATTGGCATGATGAAATTTACCATCACATACTCTTAAGTCTCCATTTGGAGCGTAAAATGAAGGGTGTCCATTATGCCCTGTTTCCCCTGCTCCCATATCAAATCCATCTGAGTCAAACCCACTTATAGTCCCAGAATCAGCGTTCCATGCAGCTCCATTCCATATCTTTATATGGCTTCCATTTGCCATAGCAAGATATTGTGTAGCAGCTTCACTATTATCTGTAAAATAATCAGAATTAAATGCAAATAATCCATATCCAGGACTATCTGAAGACTCTTCAAGTGCAATTTGAGTCCCATCCTTTTGTATCGCAACTGTGTGAGGGTCTCCTGGCATTACAATCCTTCCAATGTTACTAACGGAAATACCCAATGCATCCAATAGGGAATTATCAGGTATATCTTCAGGAGCAAAGTCTGTATTCATCCCTCCTTCAAATCGATTAATGTGGAATGTTTGCTTTGGCATTTATACTTTTTCTAGGATAGCTTTCTTGATAACGCCTTCAACAGTTTCATATAAAGCATTCATCATCTTCTCTTCTGTAGCTTCTGATATGAAAGGAATATCAATATTTTTATTTAAAGCTTCAACAACTTCCTTCTGTAATTCGTCTCCAAACACTTCTTCAACTAAATCTTTCTTTAATCCGTCTAATAAACCCATCTCACTTCTCCTTTATTTTATTTTTGCAGATACCACAATTTACACATTTTTTCCCATCAAGGGCAACCCTCTCAAGCTCTATAACTTTATCCTCAAGTCTCTCTACTTTTTCATCTAACTCATTTGGCTTTTCAACATAATCCAAGACTTTATCAAGCTTGAATACAACAAGTAAATGGTCAAGTACTTTTGGTAATATAAATTTTAATAGCATTGGAGGTATCATTTTTTTTCCTCTCCATTCATAAGTCTTGAAAGTATATCTTCAATTCCTTCAATATACCCTTTGATTTGCTTTAAATCCATTTGAGTAATCTTTTGTTGGTCAATAAGCTTTATAATGATACCCTCAAGCCTTCTAAATTGGTTCTCAAGGTCATCAACAAGTTCATTTTGAATCCAAGTTTGCTGTTTCCAAATAAAGTAGCCAAAAGCTATTGTAATCGCAATTGGCAAACCATATTGGTCTATGATATTTAAATCCAAAGCTACTTATTCCCATCCAATAATTCACCCCATAAAGATGTTTGCCCATCAATTATTTGAATTACGTGAACAGTAAATAGCCCACCGTTATAGAAATCAACGATAGCGAATGCATGAGACCAGTTAATATTTCTACCCCCAAGCCAAGCATTTTGCTCTTTAGACATATCCTTAAGGCATCCAATACTCCAAGCACTCTTTACCCCATCCATATGTGTAACGGAAGTTTGTTGTATATCATGGTGATGTCCGTACATCACATTCGCTCCCAGACGAATCAAGTGGTTTCGTGTATGATGAGTACCAGCAAAGTGATGACCATGATAAAACCATAGTTTCCCTATTCTTAGATATTTCCCAGCTGGGTGATACTTGTACCCACGTTTCTTTAGATTTACACATTCTTCAAACCTCATATTGTTTAAGTAGGGATGCTCATCTACAAAGCGATTCATCCAATCATCATGATTACCTTCAATCATATGCCGTTCTTTACACTTTGCCTTATCTAATGAAGCATCAATAATATCCATTCCTGCATTTACATCTTCAATGTCTTGCTTGATGAATGGTAACTGATATTCCAATGGTGGTCGTTTCTTTTTCTTCCATTGCCAATGAGAACATCCATGCCATTCTCCAATATCACCTAAATCTATATAAATATCAGGCTTTACAATTTCAATTGCTTGACATAACACATTAATTGCTGGCATGTCAGCCAAAGGGAAATGTTTATCGGGTGTTACGATTGCTCGTTTTACTACACCCTTCTTTTTTTTATTCATTTATAAAGGTTTCACTCCCTGCTAAAGTCTGTGCTTCAGCTTTGGTTAATACACTATTATTAGGATATGCTTTTGAAGCCCCTAAAGCTATGATAGCGGACATTTCTCCTGTAAGTAGGGAGAATGCACCTTTTACAATAATATAAGCTCCATCGTGCGATTCTCGTGGTACACCTAATTTACCTTTAAATGCAGCCTCTTTCCAAGTAGGTGTATAAACTGTAGAGCTTTCTACTTCACCATCCTCATCATAGGTATAATTAGTCCATCCTAATTGTGATTGCAACTCAGAGGGTATTGCACTCTCATAGGTT
>Ga0208669_1000060_pt1 | contig 48375 bp, 31 predicted proteins | sample 21_taG_FD_184095 | JGI IMG/M metagenome (GOLD analysis project Ga0208669, IMG submission 184095) | Marine viral communities from the Subarctic Pacific Ocean - 21_ETSP_OMZ_AT15319 metaG (SPAdes) (version 2) | ecosystem: Environmental > Aquatic > Marine > Oceanic | place: Pacific Ocean | collected...
TAAGTATAATGAATATTCCCGTTATCTAACATCCATTCTTCTAAAGGATTATATCCGTAAGGCTCTGCTAATCTATGAGCGGCCCCTATACTGATTGATAAATCTTTAGTTTTTTTATATCTGTATCTTTCTGATAATTCAAAATATTCTACATCAGCAAATCCATCTTTTAAGTATTCTATTTTAGTAGCAAAATGATCTATACAGTAAGGTCCATCGCAATCATCATCAGAACTATATCTGATAAAATGATGCTGATCTATATAATCCATACCTTGTTGTCTAGCGTAATCTACTTCAAAAAGATATTCAAATCCTTGTACTTTACCTACAGTTGCTCCGTCAGACCAAGACTTTTCAGTACCATCATAAAAAGTTTGGGCTTTATTTTCGTATCCAAATCTAGCTATTTTTCTTATACCTATAGTAAAAGAATAGTCATATGGCGTTTGTATTACATCTTGCTCTAGGCTTCTAGATGTTATAGAATATGTTTTGACATCAGAAAGAGATGTTCCTCCATTAACAGATCCATAAATAGTAGAAAATTTCAATTGTTTTTTTAAATTTTTCTTTATATCTAGATTCTCTATATAATCTTGTACATTAAATTGTGCGCTTACAGTGGTATATAAAAACAAAAACAGTAAAATAAGTATTTTTTTTATCATCTAATTAGTTTTTACCATTATTCAATATTAAATTTTTCTATCATGTAATTATTAAGGTTGTTTATATCAGCAGGATTAATAGCAGTGTTATACAAAACAAGCTCATATAAAAGACCATCTAATGCTCTATCATTATCATTTCTAATAGCTACATTAGAAATATCAAAACCTCCTGTGTTTACTGCGTTAACGGTGGATGCATTGGGAATAGATTTTTCACCATTTACCCATACAGTAAATGTCCCTGCCGCTCTGGCTCTCTGTAATGTTATAACAGATTTATTTTCAGTAAAAATTGCAGTATCAAAAAATAATGTAGTTGATAGACCACTTGGATTATTAGTTTTAAGCCTAATTCTTTTACTGTTCATAATTTCTATAAATTCAGACACACTATCTGAAAGTATTACATTATTTAAAACATTATCAAGAGTTACAGTAAAAGAAAGTGTAAATCCTGTATCTTCTGGTATAGTAATTAAATTAGTTAAATCCATCCATTGAAGTATGCCGCTTTGATCAAACTCTAAACCGCCTTGGCTAACAGTAGGCCTATTACCTGAGACTACTTGTGTTGCGTTATTTTCTTCACTAGATGAATCAAGCCAAGCTCCAGTTGCTAGACCTACTCCATTTTGTAGCCATAAGTATAGCCTTTGGTTCACCAGATCGCTAGGTAGCCATTTTAAAGGGGTAACTAAGGGTGCTGTATTTATACCTAATCCTAAAGCCATTTAAACCAGTTTTTAGGATTTAAATAATACTTATAGGTCTTTTTTTCTATAACAATTTCATACAAAATATTATCTTTAACAATATGTTTAGGAGGTTTTTGAATAAGTTCTTCATAAACCCTAGGATTACGTTTAGCTAGTTTTTGTATAAATCCCATTTTAGATTCCTTTAGGCGCAAAATAAACTATACAAGCTCCAGAAGCCATAGTTACTTTATCCCATTTACCGTATATAGTTATTGCAGGAGGAAAATCAATACTGCCAGAAACATCTACACCATTCCCTCCTGCACCAAGCCCAGAAGTTGCATGATCCAAATCATTTTCTGCTGTAACACTACTAATACAAGACCCAACCTCTCCATCTACAGCTTCCATTGCACTAAATGTTGATTTTGCATCATAATCTCCTAAAGTGGATATAGCACATATGTACACCTTAGCACTAGTTCCTGACAAGTCTATACCTGCTGTCCCAGATAAAAGTGTAGAGCCATAAGCTCCTAAAGCAAATTTACTGTGATCAATATTTCTTTTCATAATTTTTTATTTTAATTTATTAATATCCCACTGGTGCTAAGTAGCATAAACATGCTCCACCATTTAATTCTATAAGGTCCCATTTCCCATATATTGTTACACCTTTAGGGAATACGTGTGAACTTGTTATTGCTAAAGCATCATCATTATCTGTTCCTGAAGCCCATGCGGTTGTAGCTCCAAAAGCATCATCTATTTGCGTTTCATTTGTTCCGTCTGAACTAATAGATCCTATAACGCCATCTAAGGTTTGTATAGTTTGAAATGTTACATCTTGCATCATGGTTATAGCCATTATAAATCTATTTGCAGTAATCCCACTAAGGTCTAATTGAGCTCCGTCACCATTTAAATAAACAGATCCATAACTACCGAAAGATGCTTTAAATAAGTCGTTTACATTCATGTTTTAAATTTTTACAAATATAATCATTTTATATTATCTAATTAAAGAACTGGTTTCCTTTTTCTCTGAAGGCCCTGTATACTTAAGATTAAGATAATCTTTATATACTTCAGAATAAGGCATAAGCTTTGTAGTTAAGGTTTTAAACGCTTGACTATCTCCGCTTTCTCCATAAGCTCCTGTACGTTTAATTTTATCTCCTCTAACGGCTTCATATATCGCTAGAGTTGCATTTTTTATTGTACTAGAGGAAGATGGAACTAATCTATAATCTACAAATCTTCTTAAATCAGTGGTAGCAAATACATCGTGTGAAGATTTTTTTAGGAGTCTTAATGTTTTAGTGTCTGAATCATCATCATCTTCCATTATAGCAATTAATGATAATAATGTTACGCCTATACCTATGCCACGAATATGATTTCTTATCTCTTGTTTTCTAATTTCACTAGATTTATTATATATATCTAATATATCTTTTTTAGTCATATCTCCTGAAAAATATTTTCTAAATAAATCTACTACAAATTCTCCTGATGCTCTATAACTACCTATATTAACCTCTCCAAATCTATTTATATCTTCAGCTTTAACCCTATCTCTTATTAAAGTAATAAACCATTTCTTAAATTGCAATAAGGCTCTACCATAAGAATACATAGAAATTAAGCTAGCATCTAGTGCTGAATATCCTTCTCCATGAAGTGTAGATATCTTATGATTAATATGCGTCACTCTTTCTTCTGATACCTTACCTGTTCTAAATTCTTGATCTGTTAACATCCCTAAGAAAGCAGAGCCTTGAATATACCCCTCTGATTTGTCCATAAACCAATAGGATAATCTCTCTAATGCGCCCCAAGCTTCTTTCTTTTCAGAAAGATGTATAAATTCATCAAAACTATATTCAATAATTCTATGCTCTTTAAGTATTTGCCATGATCGTTTAGAGTCTTTCCAATATCTAGCCTCTCCTTTTATAAATTGTTTACCACCTCTCTTTCGTAATTCTTGATATTTACCAGCAATAATATTACCAATTGCAACATCCACATTAAATCCAAGTAATCGTAAGGATGTTGCTCTAACAAAGAAGTCAATAACCTTATCAACTTGCCCTCCAAATATTCCAGTTTGTTGTTTCTTTTCTAAGAACCCTTCTTTCCACCATCCTGTTAAATACTTAACAGCATTTTTATTATCTAAATTTTTATTAAATCCTATAATAGAGTCTGTAAGTATTGCGACCTTACCCATACCAGCAAAGCCATCAGGATTAACTTCTAGATTTTCTCCGTGTTGGAATAAAGAGCTTCTAGCAAATTCTAATAATGCGGTATTAATATCATATGAAATACCTTCAGCTCTAACTCCTTGTCTTCTTTCATACTCTTGTATTAATTCAGCATCAATATCACTTACCTTGTCATAACCTATCATTCTTTTTAATCTAGAACCGTTATCAACTAAAGCATCATATTCTGCATCAGACAACATAATAGCACTACCATCTTCATGTTTGTTTTTAGCTTTTAGTTGTTTGGCTTTTTTTCTTAGTTTATCTAATTCGTATATTTGCTTCCCAGAATCTAAAGTAAGTTTTCCTGTTCTCCCTTTATATACATCATACTTCCATTCATAAAATGTTTTTAAAGCGTCTTTACCATTTTTATCTTTACCTCTTACCTTAACCCTATGATAGTCATGTGAATCAATAGAAGAGTTGTAAAGACCAAATAGACCACTTCTAGATATTGCTTCTAAATTACCCATTTGCATTCCACGCATAGGCATATCATGAGCTCCTAGTAATAATTCAGCAGTAGCTTTATACGTTCTATAATAGTCTCTTTCTTCTTGACTAAGATTACCCCAAGTATCTGCAATTTCTTCTTCAGAATATAATCTAACATTACCATTCTCTACGGTTGCGATATTACCATATATATATTGATAACGATCACTAGTATTAAATCCTTGCCTTACTCTTTCTAATATACCAAGGCCTTTCATTTTTGATCTTTTCAATGCATTATTAGCCCCTTCAATCATATTTTTATATTTCTTAAAGCTTTTAATATACTTTCTATATTCATTTTGAGCTTCATTAATCAAGTATTGTATCTCAGGTCTTTTAGATGTCATATCATTAGAACCTAACCATGCTTGGAAATTAGTCATATCTTCTTGGGCTACACCATCTACACCAGGAATATTATATTCATATCCTTTACTAGCTCCTACATCTCTTAAATATTTAGATTGTTCTTGAAATGCTCTTTGTCCTATTTCTTTTTCTATTACATGAGCAATTCCTTTAGTGGCAGAGTTATCCATCTTTCTGAACTTTTTAGCAATATCATACAGTCCTTCTATAGTATATTTACTTAAAGGTTTTTTCTTTAATGCTGTCTCAAACTCTTTAACTAGCTTTAATTCATTTCTATATTTATTGTATCTTTCAGAGAGTATTTCAAAAGTTTCAGACTCCCTTTCTATTTTAGCTATATCAATACCTTTATCAGCATTCCATTTTATAAAATCCATTTCCTGTACGCCATCCCCTAAGTAATCATTATTATAAGAAGTATCAGATGTAATAACTTTCTTGGGTTTTTTAATAGGGCCTTCTATTTCAAAAGTATTATTATCTTTAGATGCTTTATCTATTTTCTGATTAATAGTATATTTATCTCTACCAGACTTACGTCTTTCAACATCTTTTATAGCGTCTTTTAATTCTATAGAAATAGCTCCTGTTGAATAATCGGCTCTTTTAGTTTGATTGCTCTCTATAATTCTGGACATCTCTTGGTTAATCTTTTCTACATATTCATTATCAAAGAAGGGCACAAATGATGTTGCTTTACCAGCACCACCAGCTAAACCAAAACGATTAAATGTATGTTCTATCTCAAAGATTAAATTTTTCTCTGTTTCAGATAATTGAGCAAATGATTCTTTAATTTGTTCTATAGCTTTATAAGAAGTAAATTGTGTTATCTCTGCTCTATTTAATACAATGTATCCTCCTTTATCAGACATTTGGATGACTTTATTTAAAAAGTAATTTTCTTTATTACGTCCTTGTAATAATTCAAATTCTTTAATTAGTTCAGCTTCACCTTTAACATCATTAAGCATGCTAAATTCTTGTCTTAAATTATTTGCAATAACTTGATTTATAATTTCTGATTTATCTTGTCTATACCTGTCATTTAAAAAATCCATTCCATTTTCTGACAATATTTCTTGCATATAAGGAGTGTATCTTACATCTGTTCTAGATGCTCTTTGTAATATAGAGTCAAATAAACCAGTAGCGTGTTCTATAATATTATTAGTTTTAGTTCGTTCTGAAAAAGAATAATTTAATCCCATCTTACCTAACAATGGAATTCTAACAAGTCCTTGTGCTTGGGTGATGCCTTTTCTAATTTGCCTTAATTCTAAAGGATTCTTTTCTATACTTTGGTGAACAGTGAATGCTTTAGATAAAGGATCTACAGCAGCTTGCTTAAATTTATCTAAAGTGTAAAGCATTAATATAGCTTGCTTTTGTGCGGCCTTAGTGTTTTTTAAACTTTTTAGATTTATATTAATAGCGGGATTTTTGACAAAGTCTTTTATATTTATATTGCCTAAACCATTGTCTTTCGCAAACTTTAGTAATTGATTTTCATTCATACCATCTTTCTGTATGAACATATCCATTATATCACTATCTTTAGATATATAGTCTTTGCTACTGTTTCTTTTAGACTCCATATATTTTTTAACTATAGGAGAATTAAATAGTATTGCTATATCATTTAAAGAATAGCCTAATCTTCTAAGTAATACATAAGGAAATACACTTTGCATATCTAATCCTAGTTTACTAGCATATTGATGTTTAGCATTATCTAATACTATATTAAGTAGTTGTGCTACACCATACCAGTTACCTACACCATTTTCTAAAGATGCATCATCAAAGAATGTTTCTCTTGTTACAGCTTCGCTTTCTCCTTTAATGGTAATAGAAAAAGGTAGTGCGTCTCTACTATTTGAAAATACATTAAATGATCTTTGTAGTGCAGCAACCATACCAACTAAATGTTTTGCTGGAACATTATCTTCAAACATTTGAGCATCACCCCATGGAGTTAATTGAGACTCTTTAGCAGCTTTAGATTCTCCATATGCTTTTTCAACAGCAGTAAGAGCGTTTTTAGAATCAGATACAAAATCAATATCAGCTTGTATTTCATTTTGCATTTCATCTCTACTTACTAAGTCTACATATAAATCAAAGAATTCATTAGAATCAGCTCTCCATCCTTTTTTAGCCACTTCTCCTTCTGTCCATTTAAAATTCATATGTATAGAATCTCCATCTAAATCAGCACCCCAAAACTTACTCACCCAAGCAGGTATAGTTATATTAGACGTAGGAGAATCTCCAATTTGTTTATGGAAATCTTTCACTACAAATATAGAACTACTTACCTTACCGTGAGCAGGAACCCTTGTTCCAATAAATAAATCTCCTTTTTTAACACCTTGCTTTCTTAAATATCCAGGAACTATTGCTTCAGAAGCAACTACACTCTCATCACCTTTATATAGTCCTTTCTCATAAGATTTTAATCCCATACCTAAACTAGAAGACTGATAACCTATAGATCCTTTAGTATACATCTTAGTTCCTTTATGGGTGATTCGTCCTGTTGCTATAGAATTGTGCACAGCATTTAAATAAGGATATCTAGGATCAAGACTATTATATGTATTATCTACAAGAACATCAAACACTTCAGCAGTTACAGAAGATTTAAATGAATCTCTTTCTGTTAATACAGTTTTTTCAGTGGCCCTATCATTCATGATAAGATCTCTATTTCTATTAGAGTTATTGGCTTCCATTACTCTTTTTCTAAGCTCAAGCATTCTATTTATAGTTGCTTGATTCTCTGGTGTTATATTACTTAAAAGATTATAAAATAACTGAGAAGGGAAAAATCTTTCATCTGTTTGTTTATCTAACTCTAACTGTATACCAAAGCCTTCACCAGATAAACCTACATATCCAGTTTCGTCTGAATATATCTCATCTTGTTTAGCCATTATATCAGACATATTATCAGTGGTAGTTATATCATGTATAAAATTATTTCCTCCTGAATATAACTTAGCAGCTGATTCAGATGCGGCTATAATTAAATTACCTGAAGTAAAAGTATCAACCTCTGCTTTTCTTGTTCTAAGAATGTCTCCTATGTTTTTTAGGTAAGGACTTTTAGCCTCTAACTCTGGTGTAAGTGTATGTACAGCAAACTTCATGTATGTGGTTCTTCCTTTTTGTGGACCTTCTATTTGTGTATAATGATATACAAACTTAAATACATTACCCACCTTTTGGACCTCTCCATATTTAGCTCTAATAAATTCTGCTTGTTCAGGTAATACATATCCCATTGCATCGTTCTCAATAGCAGTATTGGCGTTATCTTCTATTCCTATATTACCTTCTTTATCTACATAGTAATCCTTAGTAACAACAAACTCTACAGAAGTATTTCTATCAAAGACTACATGGCTAGCAATAGCTCCAGCAGCACGTTTAATATAATCTACTTGATCTTTTGATTGTCTATGATCATGTACAAATAATTGTTGAGCCATAAACTTATTGGCTATATAAGAAGTTAAGAATGCTTCTACTGCACCATCTTGTAATACACCTTTATTTAGAGCATTATTATTTATAAATAATTCTTTATTGTTTTTAGCATACTCTCTCCATTTTTTAATTAAAGTAGGCATTTCTTTTATTCTATTATTCTCAATAGTATAAGGGAAAATATCTTGTCCTTTTTTATATTTAGCTTTATAGGCAGGATTGTTTTTAACTCTAGAAAGTAATGCTTTTCTACTTTTAGCATCATGAGCTATTATACTTTCTATATAATACCTTCTACTTTTATCAGAAAATACTGCAATAGGTTGATCGTATATAATAGTTTCTTGTTTATTCTTAACACCTTGATTGTATCTATTTAAGAACATAAAGAAATCTCCAGCTATTAATTCACTAGGATTTAAATCATTTAGTGTTTTAGATCTCTTTTCTTTATTTTTTAATCCTACAGCATTATTAATAATACGTCTCATCATTCCAGAGTGAACTGTAAAATGAAATGTTTTTACGCCCCTATCGTTTTTATTAATAAGTGCTAAGTAGCTATAAATATTATTATCAGGATGCATGATATCATTTTTATCAATAACAGTTTCATTATTAATAATTTCCTCTACATTCTTAGCCCTATTATGTAATCCATTTTCTTTATTAAATACACTAACACCATCTTGCTCTACGTTATCTACCATTGATAAATAGTTAATAGCTCTAGAGGCAACTAATCCTTGCAGAAGAATAGTTCTTAATTCTGATTGCCTACCATGAATAAGCCCTTCTACAGGAAAGTTAACAAAATCAGAAAATCCTTCTTTCTTATTCTTATATTTCATTAAAGAATATTTAAGCTGAGGAGTTTTATATGTTTGATGTAAAGTATGTTCAAATAATATATTCCATAAGAACTGTCTTTCTCCTTTAAATAAAATAGGAGTTTGTAATAATGCATCTTTATTAATCAAGCTACCTTTTGCATTATCATCTAATAAAATATCTAAAACTTTATAAGCGGCACTATATCTATCTTTTATATTTCTAGGATTTCTTTCAAAAAATAATTCATTATATATAGCGGCAATTTCCTTTGCTTTCGCTTTGTTTCCATTAATTTCTTTAACAATACTGTCAATCACTCCTTGCTCTATAGTTGCGCTAGTACTCTCATATCTATTCCAATATCTTTTTCCATTATCTCCAATAGATAAAACATTATGCGCAAGAACCTCTATATTAATACCTTCAATAGGGCTTTTAATTTCCATTAACTTAGCATCAGTAAGAACCGTATCGTTTTTATATACTCTATCTAATACTTTTAACATTGCTGTTATGTTGGGGTTTGTAGACTTTCTAAGTTCATTGATAAAATCATAAGGATTTTCTTTTGTATCTTTTGCTAAAGACATAAGAGTGGCTAATAACTCTTTTGTTTTAATCTGATCATCTTCTCTATGATTATGAACCTCTACAATCTTTTTAATAAAATTAGTTGTAGTAGTAGGCAGTGCAATAGCTTTTGTTAAATCATCATATTTATCTACTTCATTAGAAGTGCTTTCGGACTCTCCAGTTACATCGTCAGAGGACTTTAGTTTAATACCTATTTTAGCTAATTCATCATCTAATATAGTATCTGCTTTTTTAAGCTCTTGTGGTCTTTTAAGTTGAGTTATAATACCTTTAATATACCCTTTAGTATCTTTTATTAATTGATCTTGTATAGTTAAATTAGAATCTTCAGCTATAGCCTGCATTACTTTATTAGTAATTTGTTCTGGAGTTAAATTACGACCTATATAATCTCCTATATACATTGATACAGCAGAATATGAGGCTGCTCTCTGTATTTGTTTTTTATTAGCTTTATTGATAGGGCCATATGCAGAGTTCATCATATATGGCACAGTTCTATCAGCAGAATTAAAATCTAATAATACGTGTTTTATTGCGGCTTCTAAATCTAGCCCAGCTATATTATCTACACTAAGATCTAATAATTTTCTAGCTTCTTCTTCAGTGGTTAGTTTTTTAGCTTCTTTATAAAACTCTATTAAATCTTTTTCTAATTGTTTTTGAACGGCAGAGTCTTTTACAACAGCATCTACAGTACCATAAGAGTATGCTTCTAATGTTCTTGTAAATGTTTCTTCAAGTAAATGTTTTTGTTGATCTACTCTAACATCTTTAGCTCCATTAACTTTTAATTGTGTTCTAAGGCTTATAAATAAATCATTAACTCTAGCGCTATCTTCTGCTTTTTCGGCAGCAGCAATATTATTTACAATATCAATTAAATCACTTGTATAATTTCTAGAGTCAGAATTATTAAGTATATTTCTATATATAGAACCTAAAGTAGCTTTAAGTCCTTTATAGTTCATTAACGTAAGTTCTGGATAATCTTGCTTAGTTCTTTTATATATTTCTGATTTAGGTAAAAGCTTTTTAATTTTTTTCATTAATGGAGTATCTTCCATTATACCATAATAAATATGTCCAGCTTCGTGAATTATATCTGATTGTGCCACTGATTCTATATTAATAAATACAGTAGATCCTATGGCTAAAGAAGATGCTTCTTCACCAAAGTCAGTTAGTAATTTTTCATATGTTAAAACACCCTTAGCTCCAGGAAACTTTTTGTTAACTATATCTTTAACTATAGATGATGCTATAACACCAGAGCCATATCTATATAGTGGTCTTATATCTAATGTGGTAGGATCATAATTAGGTATTTCTTTTTGGCCTTTAGTAAAAAACTTTTTAATATTCTCTTTAGTTTCTTTTACAGCTCCTATTACTTTATCTATAGTACGCTTATCTGCTTTCTTAGCTTTTTTAATAGGCCCCGTATCTTCTTCATAAGATTGGTATTCTAATTGACCAATAACCTCATCTCCTACAACAACTTCAATTTTACTATCATAAAGTTTATCACCTTTCTTATATTGGAAATATAATTTGCCATTTACTTCAACTACATTGGCTTGACCTGCAACAGGTTCTACTAATCTTAATGATATATTTTGGTTGGTATTTGTATATGATTTGATATCTACATTTCTATTAGCAAAAAACTTAATTGTTTTGCCAGAGGCTGCTTTTATCATATAACTAAAGGCACTTGCTCCTTTACCTAATACTTTGGATATACTAGCAGTAAAAGGTTTAACTCCCTTACCTTTTAATGCTTCTTCTGTTTTTTGATATTGCTCTGTTTTAGGCGCTACTTTTTCGGATTTATCTTTTTTTTTTACGTCTTCTTGAGACTTTTTAACTAGAGATTTATATTCTTTTTCTGTTAACGACCTAATTGGTATTCCTCCTTTAGCATCTGAAGCTATCTCACTAACATTATATAAAACTGTTCCATCTTCAAACTCTTCTATCTTAAATCTATAATCAACTCCATCAACTGTTACTGTATCTGTAGATTGTTTAATAGGCTTTCCTTTGTCCTGCATTTCTTCAGTTTTGGCATATTTTGATTTTTTACTATCTTTTATTACTTTAGGAGTGATAGTGTCTTCTTTTGCTTGTTTTTTAGACTCAGCCCTCTCTTCTTTCTTTACAGCTTTATCTACATCTCCTCTATTAATAATTTTATTTAAACCTGTACCTATTATGTCTGCTGCTGCTTTGGTTGTTATTTTACCAGCTTCTAATAATTTTATTAAATATTCTTTTGCAGTAGGTGTTATTTCATTTTTAGTATAGTTTTTGACTTTTTGTATAGCTTCTTTAGTTTCTTTAGATTCTGCTTTTTCTTTTGCTTTACCAAATAAACCTTTTGCTGTTTCTACCGCTTTACCTCCTAAATTTTTTGCTGTTTCTAAAACTCTAGATCCAAATCCTTTAACATCTACTTTAGGTTTAGCTTTTATACTTTCTGTTTTTTGCTTTTCACCTTCTTGCGTATAGGTTTCAAATTCATCTTTTGTTAAATTTTTCTTTTTAAATCTAGCATCTCTTTTGCCAGTGGACTTAGCTATACGAGTATCGTCTAATTTAGCTGTATATATATCCTCTATTGATTGATCAACTTGTTTTAAATCATTATTTAAAATCTTTAACTTTTCATTATGCTGATCTTTTAATTGTTTTAATTTAGCTTTAAGTTTTTCCTCATTTTTAATTACAGATTTTTGCTGCTCTACCGTTTCATTATAACTTGCTATTTCAGCGGCAATCTCTCCTTCTGTACGAGTTTTAACCATTTCTAAGTTAAATGCTTTTTCTGCTCCTGCTTCTGTAAGAGAACTATTGACATGATGTTTTTCATAGTCTCTTTCAGCTAATTCAATTTTTGCTTTATATTCTACACCTTGCTCTTCTGTGATTTTATTATCTTTAATTAAATTATCTACAATAGACATAGCAGCAGAACCATCTCCTGAATAAGCCCAAATATTAGATGCTAATAAATTATCTACAGCCATCTCCATTGCTAGTTTCTGCTGTACAGATCCATCTTCCATAGATTCAGATATTAAATCTATTGCGTTATTGTAAGAGTCTATCTTTTTATCAGTAAGACTTTTTCTTTCTGCAGCTGCATCATAATAACCTCTAGCACCACCCATTGCAGCTCCTAATCCTACAGAAGACCAGAATATATCTCTTAGCTCAGGTCTATCTTCTCCAAATGGAGCTTCTTTAAGCCACATAGACATAGGTTCATAGCTTTCATTATTAGCTTCTTGTATTGCTTTATATTTAGCCCACTCTTGATAAACTTCTTGAAATCCTTCTGTTATTCCTTCTACACCTCCATAAGCAACTACAGATCCAGCTCTAGGCATTGCTTTGTTTACAACCCATCCAGTAAGGCCTTTCATGTTTGATGCAAATGGTGTTTTTGTTACACGATTCGTTAATACTTTACCCATTAATCCTCTACCAGCTCCTCCAAATAAAATACCGTATTGAAGTATATCTACTCCCATCCATTTAGCATTATCTTTCATAACACCAGCAGCATGATCAGCTGCTTGTTTAGGTGTAAATTTTGGATTTCCATTTTTATCTAAATCATTAGCCATGACTTGATATGCTTCTCCAGATAAATAAGCTCCTTCAAATAAATTGGCTGTTGCACCACCTCCTATATAGCCAGTTATATTTCTTAAAAGCTGAGTTGGGACTATACCTCCTTTACCGAGATCAACACCAACCTTCCCCATAATTCCAGTTCCTTTTGTTCCTTTAAAGGTTGTTTCTCCAACTTTTGATAATTTTACACCTTTAGACATTTTTCCAAGCTTACCTGTGTTGACCCCCCATTTTAAAACTGTAGGAGCGATTCTACCTAAAGCAAGACCTGCGATTCTAGCACCACCTACATAAGGTATCATAAAAGAGGCGGCATAAGGAACTAGCCTAGATATTTTGGAAGACCAAAATTCTCCTTTAAACATATCATCCCAAGTTATATCTTGTAAATCTTCAGATAATATTAAGGCATTTTCTTTTTGATATTCTCCTCCTACTTTTTTAAGATAAGACCCTACGCTCGTAGTTAATTCTCCTTCTCCTGGAGTTACATATGAACTAATCCAATCAATAGTATCTCCTGTACCAGAAACTAAATCACCCCAACCTGCCGCTAACCCTCTAGTAAATCTTTCTCCTGTAGAACCTATCATTTCGTGAGGATCTACAATTTGCTGATTAGGAGCAGGCCCTTCTCTTCTTGCATCTAATCCAGCATATAGTGTATCAGTTCTTTCAGCAGCACCTAAACCTTGAGCATATTGATCAAATACTATATCATCTACAGTGGTAGTTTGAACTGAATTCTCTATTAATCCCTCTAATCCTGATGGGGATTCTTCCATTTCCCCTTCATACATATCTTTTAAATCTTCTTCTGGCGATTGTACTGTGGGTGCGGGGCTAGCTAAATTTCCTAATAGCTCATTTAAGCTTGAAGTGTAATCATTATCTCCCATTAATTTCTTTGCATTTGAATTATTCCTTTAGATATATCTCTACTTGTTTTAAAAGTTTTCTTATCGTATATTGATCTGCTATATTCATTATAGTTACCTGTCTTTATTGCTTCTAACATTTTTGCAAATGAAGGATTTCCACTAATTAATCCTTCTCTTAATATTTTAGCACTATAAGCCATATATTGGCCAGGAGTTTGTGCAACCATTTTCTTATTAGGGTCTGTTTCTCCAGGCGTTAAATCGTATGGATAAGTTCTTTCTTTTTGCGAAGTTACATATAAATCTGACATAATCAAAGGAACTACTTGTTGAATTTTAACAGCAGGTACTTGTGATAATCCTAAACTTACTGTAATACTTTGATCGTACCCACTAATTAAATCATTAACATCTTTAATCTCAGGCATATTTAATTGCCTTTGTAATTTAGCAGTCGCAACTATCTTTCTTTTATTTATCATTTTATCTCTAGCCACTTGCTCTTCATATGTAGCTGTCTGAGTTAAAACTTCATTTAGTTTTTCTGGATTAATAGCCTCGTTCATAGCCATTAATACGTTCTGATCTCCTAGGTCTAATACATCATAATAAACATCATTAGTAAGTAAATCAAAATCTTCCATTTCTGCTATAATAACAGGTTCAAATATCACATCTTTATATTGCTCCGCCATTTTAGCTCTATCTTTTTCATTAGTAACATCAGTGAGTAATATAGATTTACCATCCGCACCAGTACCTCTTAAGCCAACAAAATATCCATTTAATGTAAGATCCATTGTTTGTGCCTCCTCTACTATACTAAAAAATTCATTATCAAAACCAATATCATCTTGTTTTATCTGATGACCTCTATCATCATATTTATTCACCATATCTACCCCATGTATCTTACGATTTTTAGATACATATTTAGGAGTGTCTGAATCTCCATGATTTCCAAACATGATTTGTGTAATCTGATCTTCTATTCCTTTATCAATAAGTACTCTTCCTCCAGAAACGACTTGTCGCCCTTTAGCAAACCAAGCTTTAGTTCCTACATAACTTTTAGTTTGTTGCTCTGGATCATAACCTCCAAATCTATTCCAAGTTGCTGCCATCTCGTTGTCTGGATGATTAAATAATTTATGGAATGTATCTTCATCTTTTAAATTAAGATTATTAAAATAGTCCCCTCCTTTAATTATACCAAGTTTATTGGTTTCGTCAATATTTTGTTGCAATAAAGTACTTGCATTAGTATCAATTGCTTTTTCACCAAACATTGCTTCTCCACCAAAATAAGTTGTTTTACCAGACATATCAACATTAAGTTCTTTAGCAAGCCATGCCTTCATATCATCATCTGAAAATACTGTATTAGGATCGGCATTCATATCATTGATCATATCTGATCTTATATCCATATAATTACTTCCTGTATATAAAACATCATCTAAGTCAATAGCGTCTGCAACATTACGAGCTTTTATAGTTTCATCTAAATAGTCTTTTCTAGCTCCATGAAATATAAAATTATCTACCTTTCCTTCCTTAAAATCTATAAATCTCTGTTTAGCTCCAGTTGTTAATAATTTATCATTACCATCTTTATCATCATAATAAGAACGAAATAATTCTAATGAAGCTTTATTTTTATTAACTCTTTTTGATATAGGATTATCTTTTATATTAGCATAATACTCTTGTAGCTTATAATCTAATCCTCCGTATAGTCTTGCATTGTCTATAGATCCGTGTTGTCTTAATATATTTTGTATTTCAGCCCAACCTGAATTAGTTTTATGCCATTGTTGAAATTCAGTTATATCTTTATCTCTAGCAAAATTATTCTTTGTATACAAATCCGACATAGCATTTTGAGTGCTAGTATTAAGCTGAGTTTGTATAGCTTTTTGCTTATCTAATTGCTGAAGTTCTAATTGGCGTTGTTGTTGCATTAATTGCAGTTCTTGCAATTGTTTAGCATCTCTATTTGCTTGTATATCTCCAGCAGCCTTCATAGGCCCTGTTAATGCTTGAAAAAATCCGTAATCTAGTCCCATAATTAATTTTTACTATCCCCCTGTGTTATTATTGTTGTTGTTTTGATTGCCCCAATTTTGTATTGAATTAAAGAATTGAGACATTCCTTCTCCGTCTTTAAACATATTCATAGCTTGGTTTATCATAGCGCTATTTTTACCTGAACTATAGCTATTCATAAGACTTGTAAATGCTGCTGAAGTAAACCCAGCTGCTGCTTCCTTATCTTTAAGCTGTCTTTCCATGTCCTCAGCTCTTTCTGTTGCTGTTTTATTGATATCAAAGTTCTCTTTAAAGAGCATCATTTTTTCATAACCTTCTGCATTTTTTCTTTGCAGCTCTTCATCTTTTACAGCATACTCTAATAATGCAGAAGAACGTTGTGCGTCTAATACGCCAGATTGTGCTAAGAATCTAGCTCTTTGACCTCCAGAACCTCTAACTGCATTTTCTAATCCTTTTTGATAAGCTTGTCCTATTCCTTTACGAATAGCTTTAGCTTCGTTAGGATGGAATCCTTTCTTAGCCAACTCTCTAGTTTGTCTTAAATGCTGCATAAACATTGGAGATAATTGAGGTTGTGCTTGAGGTTTTATTTCTTTCATAGAAGCCTCTAAACCTTTCTTACCCATTATTAACGATATAATACCAGCAGGGCCTCCTACTTGATCTAAAAGTGCTCCAGCCCCTTGTAATAATGAGCTAGCTGCTCCTCCTGCTCCTTTAAGTACATTATTAAATATAGCTTGTTGTTCGGGAGAAGTATTTTGCCCAGATGATGCTGGTTCCACCGTTGTTATTTCAGAAGTTTCTCCAGGAGCTGTTACAGTTGATTCTACTTCTGGCTCTGCCCATTCGGTACCGTTCCATACTGCTGTTTCACTAGTTCCTTCGGGCTTCACCCATGATGGATTATCAAAAGTACCACCCCAAACTAAACCAGTTACAGGATCTACATCTCCTGGCTGATTATTTGTATTGCTTGGATGATTAACATCTGGATGTCTTGCTATAGTTACACCTTCTGGTATATCTGTTCCGTCTGCTTGTACTACTAAAACAGAATCCCCATTTGCATCTAATCCTTGTACTAAAACATCTGTACTTCCATCATCATTAGTTCTTGTATATGTACCATCACCATTATCAACTAATGCCGCATTATCTATCTCTGCCTGATTATTAGGGATAACACGTGTACTTGCTTGTACCGCCTCTTGATCTCCAGGAACAATTAAATCTAATTCATTTCCTAGTGGATCTATATCTACTCTTGACCCATTTGCACGCGTTAAAGTTCCTCCATTAGGTTTTCCATAATTATCACCTTCTGTGCTAACAGAACCTACATACACATCGCCATTAGGATATGTTGTCGTTCCTTCTGAAAAATTTCCATTTTTATCCCAAACTCCTTCCTGTATTGTTCCATCGTCACGAGTTATCTTTCCTTTTGTTGGCAATCCGTTTTTAAATTCGCCTACAAACTCACCACCAGCCTGATCTGATCTACCTTTTCCAGTAAATGCTTTTCCTTCAGGGGTATCATAATCTGGAACTGGAGGATATTCTTCTGTTTCTGTGCCTTCAGTGAATGTTGTTGCTGATGTTCTTATGTCACCACCAGACATATTAGTTTCATTTCCTTCTGTTGTGTTTATTATATCTTTAGCAAATTGTGGATTATCTTCAGCAGCTTTTCTAAATGTATTTATAACTTCTTTATCTTCTTTAGATGCTACTCTCATTGCCGCATTATAATCCTTACCTTCTTTAAATGTATATGTACCATCACCATTATCTACATACTCACCTATTTCCCAAGTTTGTTCTCCAAGAAGTGGAAGAGTTTTTTTAGCAAGTAATTTATTACCTTCTAAATAAGCCACAGTTTTTCCTTCGCTATTTTTAATTTCAGCCTTACCTTCTCCTACAGTTCCGTCTATAGAATAATTATCTAAAATATCTTGCTCTTCCTCTGTTAATGTTGTTTTTCTTGGTTCTACTTCTACTGAAGTTTCTGTAGTGGCCACTCTTTCTGGTAACACCGCATCAACCCCATCATTATTTACCCATGCAGTTCCATTCCACTTATAATCTACTCCGCCAATATTTACATGGCTGTATACAGATGCTACTAATTTTGCTTTATCTTGTGAAGTTTCCCCCTCAACATCACTTAGGAAGTCTTCCCAGCTATCATGAGTGGCTTCAGGTTCTGCTGCTTCAATGTCATCAGCACTATAATTACTATTATAATTATTTGCACTTTCAAAAGCTTGTTTTTGCTCTTGAATTTCTGCTAATTCTCTTTCAGCCCTTTCTACTTGTTCTGGCTCATACCCTGGTAAATACCCCTCATCATCACGATTACCTCCTATAAGAATACGATTATTTTTTTCCTTTTCAACTCTATCTTCTGCTTTTTTTAAGGCAGCATCCCATTCTGCTTGAGTTTTAAATTTACTATCTTTTAATATTTCTTTATTTTTATTGTATTTTTCTAAGTCAACCTCTTCTACAACTTCATCTTCTACAACTTCAGGTTCAACAACTTCAGGTTCAACATCAACATCAGATGTTAATCCGTACGCCTTTCTCTCTTCGTCTGTTAAGTTATTTATCTCCTCTTCTGTTAAATCTGATAAAGGTTTTAAATCCTTTTCTTCTTCTTTTTTATATTTAGGGTTCAAAGAATTATCTAGTAAGTATACTGGATTTTTTCCTATGTGACTATCACTTACATATTGCCCTCTGTCAACTGCTATTTCTCTCTCTCCTGTCTCTAAATCGTAAGGAATATAATAAGTACTGCTACCTTGGTATTGATAAAAATTATCACCTACTTTTATTACTTCTCCATCTAAAACATCACCCTTCTCTATCTCAGTCCAATCATTATAAGTTCCTTTAATTTCTGCTTTTTCTACAACTTCTGTTGTGGTTTCTGCATTTATATTATTTACATTTATAGTTCCTTCTGGGATTATATCACCTGTCTCATTAAATAAAATTAAATCCTTTGTTTCAGAATCGTATCTATATTCCTTACCATCTACAATAATAACATCTCCTTCTTGTAACTTCCTTTTATCTTTTTTTACATGCTGTATAGTCTTATAGATATAACGACCTTCTTTATCTCTATTCTTTCTATATTTAGGGTTCTTTGAGCCATCTAGTAGTTTTTCTGGGTTCTTACCGATTGTGTCAGGGGTTATTAGGTCAGGATCATTATCCCACATATCCTCTGTTTCTCCTGTCTCTATATTATGAGGAGCGTAAGACCCTCTGTTATCTTGATATTCATAATGCTTATCTCCTACCTTGATTATATCTCCATCTTCATGGTCCCCTCTTTCAATCTCACTCCAATCATCATATGTTCCTTTAACACCCATTTCGTATTGATTCTCCCAATTTAAAATGTGTGTTCCTTTTGTAGTGTCTGCGCCTGCTGTATTTGGGGTTATCATTGTAGATATATCTACAGTTTCTCCACCTTTAACCTTTTTTTTATAATTTTCACTTTGATTATACTCATTCTTATTATACACCCCCTGATCTCCACCATAAAAATACATATTCTTATCTGCATTCCCTTGTGTAGCGCTAGTCCTAAAATTTGCTTCTGTACCAACTTCATTAATAGTGTTAGCTGTATTTTCATCAACTCTTTCAAGATGATAATGAGATCCTCCATCAGCCAATCTTTCATCAATAAGCCTAATATTGTGCTTTTTAAATAACTCTACTGCTTCGGGTGTAAGGTCAGGTCTAGGATACTCCCCATTAACTTTTTTACTAGGATCAAAATCTTTACCAAATAAATATTGTAAAAAACTATGATTATCATGCGCCTGACATCCTATATCAATAGCGTTTCCAGAACCATGCGACCCGTGATCACCTTCACGATGTGCTGATGTTAAGGTAAATCCTAAATCTAATTTTTGTAACTCATCCATAAATGAAGCCATTTCTGGACTCATAGATTGTCCTGACACATTTCTAGTTTTTATTTCACCTTTTGGTCCTTTATGAGTACCTCCCATTATGAATACATGTTATTTGATTTCCACTTATTTATATTTTCCTGTGCAACCATTGCTAATTGTTTGTCTGACATACTTCTTTTAAATTGGTCTGTAGCATGATCATATATACCAGCACCTTTAGCTACTTTAAGAGGTAGTATTCCTCCTCCTGCATATATATTACCTTCAGCATCTACAGGCATTGGATTGCCCTGATGAGTCTCAGGACCTGGAGTTACATTACCTTTATTCATTCCATCTCTAATGTAAGACGCTGCTGTTTTATAGTCTTTATTTTTTAAAGCTCTCTCTAAATCATCTTGATTGTTTACAATTAATTCATTACCTGTAAATTCAGCAACAATATTAGAGCTTCCTCCTTGAGCATATTTATATTTCATACCCTTATTAGCATAATCTAATTCTTCCTCTACATTAGGTGTAGTAAATGGATTTGGTTTATCTCCCACCCAATCACCTTGAGTTAATTTTTCGTTATCTCTAGATTGTTGTATTTTAGATAAAGCATCAGAACCTCTCATTTTTAATCCAGAAGTTTTTTTACCATCTCTTGATAATGCATCTTTATTTATATCTCCTTTGGTTTCTGTGACTGTTCCTTGAGTGCTATAAGTTCCTCCGTCCGAATCATTAGGTAATAAAGTACCAAATGTCTCTAGAACATGTGTAGGAAAATTTATAACCTCTTCCCCCATAGTCTGTACATAGTCTCCTAATCCTTTAACAAAGCCTGTAGCTCCACTAGCTATTCCTTCTATAGCTGGGGCTAAAAGATCATCACCTATACCTTGCCAAGCATTACTAGCTCCTTCTAATGCAGGGTCAACAATATTACCGACTGCATCAAACATAGGATTTAATACTGGATTTATTAAATTGGATGTACCTCCTAAAAAGCCTGAAGCAAGATTACCACCAAACTGTGCAACATTTGTCGCTGTATTAACTCCGGTATTTACCCCGCTTGATATAAGATTCCCACCAGTACTAACTGTATTATGAGCAACATCTGCAACTGGATCAACCACACTACCTATTGCGTTAAAAAAATTATTTAAAAATCCGTACTCTCTTAAACCAGTGTAAGGATTAATAGTTCCGCTACCACCCATTGCTTTTAACATTTGAGCTTCTTGTGGGTTTATATGTGCAAGTTGTGTATCTCCATTTCTACCAGCACTAGCTATTTTCTTTAATTCTTTTGGAGAGAATTTCATACCTTCTTCAGCATAAGCTCCGCCATATTGATTATCATACTGACCTAATCTTTCAGTGTAGGCTCTAGAAGTTTGTTGAGACAACATCTCATCTCTCATCTCTTTTAGATTATCTTCTCTTGAAGTATATCCTTCATCTAACTTATCTTGAAAGTCACCAATAGCGGTTTCTTTAAGTTTTTTAGCTTTGTTTTTCTTTTTTTTGTTTCTCCACCATGAATACGCTAGTGCTGCTAATGCTACAGCAGGATTAACAGCTGCTAATGCTCCTGTTCCACCAATAGCACCACTCGCATACATTGTTGGAGCTACATAAGATCCTATTTGATGGGCCGCCATCATATTAGCGGCAGTTGATCCTAATGCTTCTGTTTGTGTATAATCGTAAGGATTTTGATTTTGTGTTAAACCATATACAGTTGCGGCAGGAGCAAGGTCAAGAGAGCCTCCCATTGCTGTGGCTCCATCTGGCATTTTCTCTCCTGCTGATAACCATTTAGTTGATCCATCCGATAATTTGATATTTTGACCAAAAGCATCAATTCCTCCCTTTAAATAAGGAGACATAGATTCACCCATTTTACCATAAGTCAATCCTTGCGTTCCTTGTAATAGTATATTTTCTATACCTCCATATGGTTTATAATCACTATATTCAGCTAAAGGATTGTTCACCTCTGAAGAATAACCATAAATATCTCTAGCTGTTTTAGGAACAAATGCAGCTGAAGAGTTAGGATTAACTGGACCTGCATTATACCTTACATTGGATAAATTATTAGCTGTATTTGAAAAATTCTTTCTTAATAAATCTCCGTATAATTGTGTTGTGTTTAATATATCTGAATAACTCATAATTTATTTATTAGTATGTTTTTCTATACTTTGCAAGTATTGCAAAGATATTAAATTTTTCTGTAGTTTTAGCACTATATTTAATTTTAGCCCATGTTCCTCTTGTTCTTCGTGTACTTTTCTCTGTTCTTAGTGGAATTCTTAATGAACCATCTACATATTTATCTGCTTGTAGCCCTCCTATTTCTATCCAATCAACATCAAATGTAGATGCCCCACTATTACCAGACAAGTCTATTCTAATTTGCTGAATTATACAATCATCCCAAGATGTAACAGAACTCATATCCCATTCAATTATTACAAAATCAAGATCTATCCCTCCTACAATATCTACGCCATTTGCATCTTGTCCAAAATCACCCGTTCCAGGAGGCTCAGATATTACTAGAGATCTAGCCCCATCTTCAACCAAAACATCATAATCACCCTTTTCTTTTCTTAGAGGATCATAACCTCTCCAATATACCTTACCTTCCCAATTATCTCCATCAAGAGTTCTTTTAACTCTCATTCTAATTATATTATTATATTTACCTGGTATGTTTAAATATTCACCCTTATAATTGCTTTTAAACATACCGTCTCCTGTGTATTCTAAGGTGATTGTAGAATCATTATTTATAATAGGTGTTGGATACGTACCTCCAGCATCAGGAGTAAAATACCAACCATCCATTGTTCCATCAAAATCCCATCTTCTATTAATAACTAATTGTTCAGAATCATCTATCAACCTTTTAATATTATCTAAGTCAGACTCTACACTAATAGTATCATGCGTTATGTCAGTAGTGTAATCTATAAAACTAAAATCTACATGTTTAGGTGTCATTATTATTTTAGCATTATCAAAAACTTTACTACTAGCTGCTTCACTATTAATAGTTTTTACAATATAACTTTCATCAGCTACATCTTTTGTGCCTGCGTGATATACAGCATGACCACTTATTGTAGTTCCATCTACAGGAGATGTTAATGTTTGTGATTTAATAAAGTCATCTTTTTTATTAAAGAAATGTGTTTTCTTTCCTTTATCATGTTTATCCCATATCCATAATCTTAAAGGATTACATCTTCTATTTCTATATGAAGCATTTGTAACTCCTATTAAACTATAAGGATATTTAGAACCATAATTAGCTGCTCCAGGGTAATTCCAGCCAGTAGAACCATTAAAATTAGCTATAGAAACTACATTAATCTCATTTTCTGGAGATAATATAAATGAACCATGACCTCCTGTTAGCCATTGTGGAGGAGCTACACTATATTTAGATGTAAAAGCATTAATTGCCTCACTATAAACTAATGTTTCTGAAATTCCTACTGGATCTCCGTGCGTTGAACTACCCTGTTGATGATTGTCTATAGTTCTTGCAAAAGCTTGTCTTTTATTATTTGCATTAAGCCAAAAAGAATTATGAAAAGTAATTAGTAATTCTTTATTTTTAAAATCATATATAGATGTTATTCCTAAAAAGCTTAATGGATTATCTGCAACATAGTTTCTGCTTCCAGTTGGCTTCGCTTTACTGTCTAATAATCCTTTAAGGGTGTTATGTGGGCCATCACCACTAGCACAATCTCTATAAGCTCTTTGTTCCCATTCTTTAATAATATTATTTAAATAATTTCTTTGACCTAAAGCATCTCCTAATGAGATTAATTTTTCTGTATCATATTTAAATAATCTACCAAAATTACTATCTACAAAAAACAAAGATTTCTCACTCATTGCCACACTAAACCTATGTCTTGATCCATATTTAGTTGATATGTAAATATGATTCTCCACAGTTTCTCCAGTACCAGTAAATAAAGATGTTCCAGAATCATCACTTAACATAGATAAAGGATTTACAAGTAGTTTTGCAAAAGCACTATCTTGTAAAACATATATCTCATTTTTAAAGTTTATTATTCTATTAATCTCTCCATATAAACCTTCCATATCATGGAATTGATTAATAGGAAATTGTCTAAATGCATCTGACTTTTGTCCTAATATTTTTGTATTAGAATAGGCAATCTCATAAGGTAAGTTTAAACTCTCATCAAATAACTCTTCATCTACCATTAAGCCAGATTTAATATTATTCTCTTGAGAATATATACTATTATACAACCAATCATTACTAAAAGGAGGCTCATTCATTTTTTTACCTACTACTGTATCTCCTGAATTTAAAGTTAATCCACTTCTCATATCTGTATTCACATATGATTCAACAGGAAAAACTTGCCATCTAGAAGCAGATTTTTTCATATAAGGACTAGATGTTTTTTGATGAGAATATAAATTAACAAATGTATCGCCTCCAAATACTATAGAAAGATGTTTTTGAGTGTTATAAGAAGATACATTATCTGGGGCTACTGGATGAAAATTACCACAAGGTAAATATCTTGTTTTAGAAATAGATCCTTTAGTTGATCCACCATAAGGAATAACATTTCTAACAATAGAACATAAATATTTAAATGGGACTAAATCTTTGTTTTTTTGGTAAAAATCTGCACTTGGGCCAGAATCATGACTCTCAGCGCCATCACCAGCATTACCATATCCATAATTTCTATGTGATAGAGTTCCTGATCTAAATACAGGATCATTATTTAATTGACCAGATGAAGTCTCAGCCCCTTGTCCATTCCACATAGAATGCTCATATAAGGCAGATAAATTTAATGGTGCAAACCAATTATTATAACTATCTGGTAGATAACCATTATCATGTTTCCAATTATTATCTAACTGACCGCTCCCAGATTTTCTAACTTCAGTAACTCTATTATCCACCTCAATTAAAATACTTCTTAATCCCATTTGTAAGGTAGATACTGTATCGTAATTATAAGTAGCTTCTTTTATTTCTGTTTTTTGAGTGGAAGCGGAAGTGTTTTCAATCCATGGTAATTTACTGTTTACTGCTCCAAAAACCCAATAATTACCTTTTTCTGCATTACTACCTCCACCTTGAAACGCTTGCTTTACATATCCTAATGTATTATTTGAAAATCCATGAGACCTTCCAGCTTTAATTCTTTTAGATATTTTAAAGAATCCACTAGGTATTATTTCACCATCAGTTATCTCTTTAGAAGTGGCTATAGGTAATTGCCATCCATACTGTTTATCTGGACGACCAGATGTAGTGCGGCCAGATCCAGCAAATTTTCCTCCATCAATCTCCATCCCAATACCAAAATAAGGATCGTAACTATAGTATTTACCTATTAAAACAGAATAATCATTATCTATATCTTTTCTTGTTGCAAATGATAAGGCATTCTTTAGAGTATCGTTTGTCCTTACTGGTCTCCATGCTTGTGCCTGAGTTGCATTTCCACTTACAGCCCAACTAGACTCTGGACCTGCAGCCACTCCCGTTTTACTATTTCTTCTACAATGTGAATAATGCCCATGTGGAAGATTTGAATCCCAAGAGTATCCTGATTGTTTGTTATACCGAACTTCATCTGTTAATTTCATAGAGCAATCTATTCTTAGAAAGTCTCCTTCTCTATATACATACGGTCTAATACCAAAAGCACTATCAGGAGCGTCTAATGTGAATATAGAGCCACTGATTTGGGTTCTATTCCTAGCATAATATGTTTCTTGTCCATCACTATGGCTATCACCCCACTTATCATAACTACCAAAATATCCACAATGTCTATAATGTTTTCCATTTGTTCCTGGCCCCCCAATCATACCAGAATTAGGTCCTTTTGTTCTGGCACGTTGCGCTCCACCTGAGTCATATTGTTTTTGATCCTCTCTTTCTGGCCAATAAAATACCTTACCATCTAAATCACCACCCTCTGTTGCTACTCCATTACTGATACTATCATCATAAAAAGCCATATGAGAATTTTCAGCCAAACCTAAATACCCATTTAAATAAACATTATATTCAGGTTGTTCTGGTAAAGTAGCATCACCAGAGCCTGAAGGAACATGTTGATTTACAAATATAGGATCATCACCAAAAGCTTCATTATCTTTTTGACAAAATCTAGATTTATCATAACCATATTTTTGACCATTATTTGCACTTCCATATTGAGCTGTTTGATTTAACAATCCTTGTTGAACCATTCTTCTATCTTCTTCAGTTCTTTCTGCTCTTACAACTCTAAATCCTGATATTTTTTTACAAACCTCATCAGGAATTGTGAATTCAAATGCAACATATAAATCAAATAAGTAATGTGTATTATCAAAAGAATTTATATTCATACCATAAGCAGCTCCTGAAATGTAAGCATTATCCCAAGCAGGTAAGGCTTTATTTCTACCATCAAACGTAAATTCACTAGTTGTTCCAGGTCTAATATCAGCATTTATTGGATCACCATCTGGCCTTACATAAGCTTGATCACTTACAGCATAAGAACTATTATTTCTACTAGTGAACCACTCTACATCTACAGGAGGTACTACATGTCCATAAACATAAGATAGCCTATGATCCTTACAATGCTCATGAGATATAAAATGTTTTTTATCAATCATACCATTTGTGCCTACAGTAGCACGTCCTGGGAAATAGTATTGAGTCTTATAGTTAATCATCCTGAGAACATCGTGCTGATGTGGAGTTTCTATATCCCCTATCCATAATACATTTCCAGGACTTCCATTTAAATCATAAGTTTGTACGCCAAACCTATAAATATCTGCCCTTTGATATCCTCTTTTGTTCCCAGCTAAATGTGGATCTTTTGAGCCACCTAAACTCATAGATGTTTTAAATTTAGTATTACCAGTGGGATTTGTATAGTGCACTCCAGAAGCTAATGGGTATGTTTCAGTGAGGGCAAATTCAGTGGCAGTTTCATCTCCTTTACTAGTTGAAGATATAAAGGGAGAGTTCCATGCGTTTTCTGATTGATCTGCAATTTTTTCTTCTACACCAAATGTTATTCTACAGCCACCCAGCTCATTTCCTGTAGAACCCCCATAATTATAACTCTCTGCACCTAATGTCATTCTATCTTTAAGAAATCTATATTGAAAGTACTGGTTTACACGATTACTAGTTCCTCCTTGTCCTTGCCTTTGATTAGAAAGACAAGTAAACCACATTGGATTATTTATATTACCATCATAATTAAGATGATCATAAGTTGATGATGAAGCCTCATACATACTACCAGGACTACCTAAAAGTTGTCCATAACCACAACGATCACCAGTATAATCTGTAACATTATATTGAAACGCGCTACTATTAATTGACACTGGGTTTCCATTTGCATCTTTTTTGTAGTGTTTAACTTCAGGATCATTTGTTGTTAGCATTGCGTCTAATCTACTACTGTCACCAGGAACTATTCTCCACCTCATCACTTTAACATTCCATTCTTTTTCAGAAATAAAATTTCTTTTCTGTCTTAAGTTGGCGGCAAATAAAATATTATCTTTAATTGCAATATCCTTGCAAACATCAAATGTATTTGATTCTATTAATATTTCTTCTAAACCATTTTGTATTTCATTATTCCATACTGTATGTTGAAATATAGCTTGTGTTGTTCCACTAACTTGACTTCTAGAAACAACAGAAACTCTAGGGGCTTGATTTAGTTCGTCATAAAGCAACGCATATAATTCAATATATTTAAATTTATCATCTATATCTTTAACATCAATTTGGAATCCTTGAGTACCTAAATTTCCTTTTGGCCCTCCACCATATAAATTAGAACTACCAAAAGCTTGATCTGAAACATGATACATATTACTTAATGGAGAAAAGGTTGATTCTCCACCATTTTCAGAAATATATTTAAAACAATATTGATAAACACCTACAGGTAGAGATCCATTTAATGTAGCCCCTAATGTAGGTTGTGATGGGTTCATTAAAGGACTTATATCTAAAGATTCTTTTGTTATCTCATTAAGATTTTTTTGTTTAATATTTAAAGTTCTTAACTGATTTTTATTATCTGTCCAATAGATTCTAGAAATACTATCATTTTCAACAAGATGTTCTATCCTAACAGGAGTGTCTAAATCCATATTTAAATCTGGATATTGTAACCCTGATGTATTATAACATACTCTTAAATCTGTAACTTTTGTAACCTGCATTTCATGATTAAAATCAACCATTAAAAATATAGTTCTATCTTTTTGTAAATAATCAAGAACATCTGAAGAACTTGTTTTACCATCTCTATCATATTCAAATCTACCTACTATCATTAATAATAATTGATCTGCATAAGAAACATGACCTACAATAGAGCATCTATTGTCTAATTTTAAGTTATCAGTAAGACTTCCTGCATCAGGCCCTCTATCATAAAATGTTGGATAATTAGAATTACTATTAAGACTCCCACTACTATTAATCCATGAAGCGTATATTGGATAATCTGCTAAATCAACAAACAAACTATTACCTTCTATATTTTCTACAGTAAATGTATCCCCTTCTGCATTAGTTAATCTAATATTTTGAGCATCAGAATAACTTCCTTCTAATTGAAAGTGAGGATCAAGGTCACCGACCATTCCATGTGTAAAACTTTCTGGTTTTGAAACTCCTTGTTGATTACCAGGAGCTCCTTGTTGTTTATTTTTTTTAGCCATTCTATAGGTTTATCAATCCATTACTGCTGTTTACAGGAAGTAATGTATTCCACAACTTTCCTATTTGTTTTAATTCGTCAGAAGTAGGCATACCATCATCACCTCTTGCTTTGCCACACAAGTAGTACCATCTTTTTTCTAATTCTTTAGTTATATATTGCGGTAGTTTACCATTGTAAAATTCTATTAATTTCATTTGCCACATTATATATTGAGCAACTGCTGTTTCATGACCTTCTTTTATTTTAGGCCAACCTCTTAAGTCTACGGGATATGCTAAATAAGAAATTGTAATTTCATCTACAGAGTCATGCTGTATATTTAGCCTATTACCATTTACGTAATATCTAAAAGCTTTTTGTGTAGTTTCGTTATCATTTCTACCAATTCTATTTCTATGAGGCCCACTAGCTCTTCTTAGTTCGTAATGTTTATTTTGTGTAGATGACGCACCTACCCTAACACCCAAAAGCTTTACATTATTTTCTGGTAAAGTTAATTGTTGGTTTCTAAAGATATCTTTTCCTCCAGTTAAATTCAATCCATTAACTTTAGCATTTGCATTATCTGAAGCTAGTGTATATTCATTTCCTTTATCTCCTATTTCTTTTGCAGTTATGGTAAGTATTCCTGTAGTTGTATCTATACTGTAATCTGCAACATTTAAAGCTTCAGGATAATTATATACTGCTGAATCAGTATATGTTCCCGTGCTAGCAGTAACGTCTTTAAATCCTGTTAAAGATTGTATTAAACCGTATTGAGCTGATGAATTATCTAATGTAGCTGCTAGTGTCGCTCCTATCTCAACTTCATTAGGTGATTTAGCTTCTCCTAAATCTGTTGAATTTCTAAAATATAATTTTACACCATTTAAAGTAATAGAGTCTCCTGATATAGGATTAGCAGCAAATGTTATTGTTCCTGTAGCCTGCGCGCCTGTAGCGCTATATGTAGCTTCTTTTTGTACAAATGTATCTCTACTGCCTATAAGTTTTTCAGCTTCATAAGACCACTCTATCCAATTATTTGTATATCTAGAAAAATCTTTTAATCCTAAATTTCTAGCTACAGTTGTGAAAACTCTATCTATATGTGTATGCATAATATATTATTTTATACAGAAGCAATAAATACCTCTAATTGATGATCAGCAATACCTTTTACCTTCAACGCTGTTGCGGCATCTAATGTTGAGCCTCCATTATCACCTTCTACAGTTGTCCCTGTATACATAATACTACTGTTTGCAGCAACAGATGTGTATCCAGCATCAGAATCTTCATCATCTAAACCCACTTGTAATGCGGTAGTTCCATCTAAATTTGTTACTCTAATATATTTTACGTCAGCCCTTACAAAAGCTCCATTTGACGTATCACTTCCAAAAGTAGCAATCTCAGTTAAATTTGTGTTTGCTAATTTTATAATCCTTTTAGATGTATTTATAATACTACCAAAAGTATGTGTATATGTTTGAGCAAAATCTAAACTATCTGAAGTTCCATTATCATGCCCCACAGCCAAAGCCTCTGTTATTGTTACTGTCAGCGTTGATGCATTTAAATCAGTATCTGCCATATCTTTTAATTTTTATTTATTAATCTTTTTGAATACCCTAAAGGTAATACTTTACAATTTCTATATTTTGTTGGTCTAACCCAAACTAATTTTTTATAATAATCATCTAAAATAGGAACTTTAAAGAACACAGTCTCTCCAGCTTCTTTTGTAGCTTCATTATCTACTCTTATATGAAACGCTCTTTTATGAAGTTTTTCATCTAAATAAATATATCCCATTTGATTTGGTAAATATACTTGACGATCTCTCTCAACTACATCTCTAATAAGAATTTCAAAAAATCTTTTTACAATATTATAATATAAACTATAATCAATATTTTTATAAAGTATTAGTTTAACGTGTTTATAAATATCTTTTATTGATATATATTTATCTTTGTACTTGTGCCCCACTGCTTTTTCGTTTTAAGTTATCGTCTAAACCATCTGTTATTATATCTGGAGTAGTTTTTAGTTCGGCTTGCATTTCTACCTGTATAACCCTTTGGATTAAATCGCTCACCCACTCCATAGGAATAGGATAAGGGGTTGTAGCGTCATCCCATTTCGTTTCAGTTTCATACCAAAAACCATACATCATATCAATTTCTGTAGGGTTTTCTAATATCATAGTTAAAACTCCTCTATATTTCCAAAATAATTTTTGAGCAACTGGTGTGCTTAATCCTCCATGATAATTAGGAGATACTTGTAGTTGTCTAAGTGCTATATAATTTCCATTAGCATTATTATCTCTATCTATTTTTGCTGTTTCTTGTATGTAGTAAGGTTTATTATTGTCTGTAAATTTATTATACTCATCAAAATTACCGTATTCTTTTCTGTATAATATTATTGATTTTTTAGCATAAGAGCCTGCTTGCTCGTTATCGTCAGGTGTTCCAGGATCATCAGGAAAATAAACATACCTTTCAACAGATACATCTACAATACCTGCGTCATTTTTTAATTGTAGTGGTCTTGGAGTCCAAAAGCTATGTGATCCAAAATTTCTAAAATCACCCCTAACTTGAGAAGAAGATATTTCTTCTCCATAAAAACTTCTTTGTTGACCATCAGCCCAGCCATTTTCTCCTGTTGATAAACTTGATTGCACTAACCATTCTCCATTTAATCTATCACCTGCTGCATTTTTAGGTAAATTAGATAGAAATTCACCAGTTACTGTTGGGGCTGATAAAGACGCATCTATATCTTTAGCATCCCATGCATCATAAAAGTTTTTAATAGTACTAGATGTTGAGTTTCTAGCAGTAAGAGACATTTTTTGCCATAAAGCTTGATTGTTTGTAATGCCTTTATTAATGTTATCAGCAATAAGTTTTGCTCTATGATAATGTATCCAATGTTTTATCTGCCTTAAACTAATACTATTTTCTGTAGAAGTAGAACCCCCATACGCAAGGTTTTTAATATTATAAGCTATTTCATTTAATGTAATCATTAGACGCAGTTTAGGTGTTTACAAAATTAGTTAAATTTTCTGTATAAAACAAAAATAGGCCTTAACTATTTCTAGTCTTAACCTATTCTTGCAGCAGGGAGCAAAAGAACTCTCTTCAAATATCATATATTATGATGGAGGCGTCATTAACCCTACATCAACTCTTGTCATTCTTTCTACAGCTAGTTGTACTATTTGTTTTTGATAATGTTCTGCAAATACTAGTTTTTCTGGAGCTGTTGAGCTACCATAAGTACTTTCAGAAAATGCCTGTTCTGCTGTAGGTAATGTTATCACTTGGATATTTATATTTTTTATAGAATTTCCAGCCCCGTTAATTACAATTCTATTCTCTATATAAGACCAATATGGAGCATCTTCACTAGGTTTATTAAAAGGATCTTTAGTGTAAGCATGTTCATAATACTCTCTAGTAGATTTGTTTTTTGCAGAAACAGTGGGGCTAAAAATTATATCATCTTCTGTAACGCCTGAATAGGCTGTGCCGTCACTAGGATTTATAACCTCATCTTTGTTATAATGACCCACTCCTAAAGATAAAACATATAAATGTTGTTTTGGTAATACATAATGGTTTCCATATTTAAAATAACCTTTTGTATCAAGAGCTGTAGTGTCGTCATACACTTCTGATAATGCTGGATAACTATTATCATAAATAGCAGTACCATCAATTATCTTTGCTTTAGAAAGACTAAAGTTTCGCCAGTTAATACATCCAGACAATGCTCTTCTAGAATCTTCATCGGCTGTCATCTTTTGATAATGCCCATTAATAAAATCAGATATAGCTAGATTTAAGAATTTATCTTTTTCTTCAGTTGTAAAATAAGGTTGATCCGCCTTATCTAAAAGCAAATCCATTAAATCATAAGCTCCATCTAAATTCATTTACTGTCTATTTTTTATTATTAAACCATCCTTTTGGCTTAGGCGCTTCATTTTCTAATTCATTAATAGTACTAGTAGACAATGCTTGTGGTTGAGGAGTTTCTTCAACTACAGGAACTTCTTCTACAGCTGGTTTACCAGTTCTTAATTGTCTTCTAAGTAAAGCATATAAATCAGCGTTGTCTTTTAACCAAACAATTGCTTGCTCATCAGCTAATCCAATATTTATAGAACCATGTTTCCAAACTCCATTAACTTTAGTTAGTACATTTTTCGCTAATGCTTTCTTTAAAAATATTCTATACTCTTGATCTATATCATTTGTAAGAGCTAAAAATTTATCTGGAGAACCATTAGCAAATTGAATGATCTTAGCTTTTAACATAGTACCGTCTAAATCAGAATCTAACCCCATTAATATAGCTAAATCCTTCATAGCATTTTCAGTTAATTCTGTAGCTTTAGTAATTGCTTCTGCACTCTTTAAAGCTCCCTCAGCATTCTTTTCTTCATTAGCTCTTAAATCTTCAATAATAAATTTACCAGCCATTAAAGGGTGACCTTTTAAGAACTCATAAACTCTTCTGTGTTGTTTTCCATTAATATCTAATGATAATACGGCTTGAAACATTTCATAGCCATCTGTCTTTTGATCATTAACATCTATTAGATCTACATTTCTTCCCTGCTTATCTTTATAATTACCAAATTTACAGTAATTAAATTTCTCAGGTCTTTTTGATTTGATTAATACAATGTGTTTTTTCATTTTTTTTCTTTTTAGTTAATACTCCCTGTTATTTAGGTATTTTTTTACCTTTTTTATCTTTTACTATTTTGCCGTTTTCTATCCAAGTTTTATTAGCAGATTCTGTTTTCCATTTAAATCCAGATCTACCACCTATTGAGAAAACTTGTGGACTTGATTCCCTTATCAAATCCTCTTCTTTTATCTCTACTACCTTACCATCTCTTACTACTAGTTTTGTTTTCATTTTACAAAGATAAGAATTTTGGGGGAACCGAAGCTCCCCCTAAACTCAAATTTACATACTTAATCTTACGATTCAGCAGTATGGAACGGAGTAGCAATAGTACCAGTACCATTTAATCTACCTTGTACGTGCCATTTAGTACCATCACAAACTAATTGAATATACCCTCCAGCTAATCTACCTTTTGCATCAGAGTCTAAATTAATAGCATCATCTTCTGCAGTATTAGCTATCCAAAGAGCCATATTCTCTGTAGCAGTATCTGCATCAGACATAAGTACAGCGCCCTCAAAGTAATCTCCAGCTGTAGCTAGAATATGAGTATCGCCTGTTTGTGCTTTTTGTATAAAAATTTCATAGTATACTCCAGCATTACCTGCAGCACTTGGTAAGGTTAACACACCAGCAGTAGCATCTGTAGCTACTATCCAAGAGCCGCTATCAGCAGGATATAAAGTTAGAGCAGCATTCCAATCTACGATTCTTTTTGCTAATCTCATTTTTGGTACGAATACTGATTCTTCTCCAGCAGCAAGTGAAGTTCCAGCAGTATCTGAACCTGTAAGAAAACCTGCAACAGCAGTTCTCATTTTGTTAAAACTAAATTTTAAAGCCATTTTATTATTTGTTTTTGTAGTATTGGGGGATTTTTTATTTTTTATCCCCCTCTACCAAGTTATTTATTGAGGTATTTATGCGCATAGGCTATCTATTCACAAATACCAATTAATTAATTATTATCCAGCAGTAGACGTTGCGTCATGAGTACCTACATATCCATGTGCGTGCCATGTTGTTCCGTCAGAAACGAAATCTATAACCTCACCACCTAGAGAAGCAGCCTCTAATGTTACAGTGTCAGAAGCAGAAGTTAAATTACCATCTGCACCTGAATCAGGGCCTTCAAAGTAATTTATATCATCACCAGCTGCAGAAGTAATTACAGCATCACCAGACCCAGAAGGACTAGCTGTTGCTATAAATCTGAACCAAAGTCCAGCTTGACCTACAGCAGGTAATGTAACAGCTACATCACTACTACCAGAAATTGTCAAGAATACTATAGAACCACTTTCATAGTCATACAATGTTCTTGCGCTTGTTGTTACTGTTATTGTTGGATAGATATTACCTCTAAACTTAGGAAGTCTACCTTGACCAGCATTAACAGATTTTGTTGAAATATCTAAATAATTTGCCATTTTTTATTTTTTTTAGGCGATATTAGGAGGCCGAAGCCTCCCTTTATCAAATTATTAAATTAATTACGATGCACTTAAGATACCACAAGACAATGGGTTTCTAACAATGATTCCAGTTTCTGAAAGCACGTGGCATTCAAATTTGTCATCAGCGTTAGCAGCCAACATTGCTTTTTGGTCATAAGGATTCACCATTCCAGCTACATACTTCTTGATCATACTTCTGTTAACTCCTTCAGCTCCTTTAGTAACTAACTCAACGTTAGATACACCAGAAGTTTTTCCGAAGTCCATAAATACCATCTTAGCTGATTCTTTCAATCTATTGTCACCAAACGCATTAGTTCCACTAGCAGTAGAATGTAAATTAGGATCGTCAAATACAGGGCAATGAGCAACAGTAATTTTGTTACCTAACGCACTATAAGAAGCAAAGTTTGCTCCTAAATGAACATCTCCTTTCACACCTTTCATTGAACCACCAGTCATTGCACCAGCAGGAGCAACAATAAGATCTTTCATAGCTCTGTGGAATGCTAATCTACCTTCAGTTCCAGTAAATACAACCCACTCATTACCTTCAGCAGCAGTTGCGTTTAATGAAATCTTAGCGATAAACTCAGTGATAATATCTTCAGTTAAAGATCCCATTGAATAAGAAGCTTGGTTAGAAGAATCAATTTGAGCTAATAAACCATCTCCAGTTACAACTGAAGAAGCCATAGTACCAGAAGTACCTAAAGCAGATGAAGTATAAGCTCCAGGTCTTTGTATTGTAGAATCAGTTACAGATCTTCTACCATACCATCTTTGAAGCTCTTGTTGATACATGAACTCATCCATCATTTGTTGTTCTCTAGTAAAGTACCAAAGTTTTGAACCGTTATTTTCAATCCAAGTTACATCAGTTAAGTCTTTACCAGTTACTGAACATTTCTTACGCATTGTAGTTAACCAATTCGTATGAGTTGATGGATAAACCCAATTTTCACCTACATCAGCACCATCAGACCCATTAGGGAATGCAGAACCAATAGAAGCAATAATAGCCTCATCAGCGAAATCAGTTTCACTTGCAGAATTTGAGCCACCATCTAGCATTTCAAATTTTACAATTCTATCACCAGAAGCACCTTGACCTGAATCATTAGATCTTGGGTCTTCAATTACAATTGCAGTAGCTCCAGATTGGAATCTTACCATATCCCATTTATTTAGGAAATCAGGAGTTCTACCTGTAGCTGTACCGTCTATAAGAATCTCAAACTGATCACCATTTGCATCAGCAGCGTCCCATATAGCTCCAGTAGTTGTTGTTAATGAGTTAGTCCAAGAAGTATCAGCAGATACACCTTTAACATAACCAGTAGAATATGATGGAGCATTATATCTTCCCATCACTTTCCATTCAAAAGAGTTGTCCCCTAGGACTTTCTCTGTTGCAAAACGACCTGTTCTTTCTAAAAGATAAGTCGCAGCATAGCGAGGATACTGCTTAATAAGCGTTCTAGCAATCTCTGGGTATTGCATTAGGGCTGTATTAAGAGCATTCTCGGCAGTTGTTCCAGCACCATAAGTGCCTGTATACATATTTGCCATTTTTTTTTAAATTTTATTAATTAAACATTATTTTACTTTTGTTCAATTAACTTTCAACTATGAGTAGACTTTGTCTTACTGTGTCAGTTTACTCGTTCATGAACGCTTTTGGATCAAACTTACCTGACTTCACTTTGAAATTAGATTTGCTTTTTCCAGTGTTAAGACTGGGAGAGACTATACTATTCATAATAGCGGCCTTGCCGTCTTCCAATCCTTGAGAACGAAGAATCTTTTCAATTTGCTCACGATAGAGCATAAACATAGCAACATCAGCAACATTGGCATGATCTGCATATATTTCTTTCATCATATCGCCTGTAGCATATCTATAGACTTCTTCTTTCTGTTTCTTTGTTACTTTCCCTCCCATGAATTCACTCATGTTCTTGATTTGACTTTTTAACTCTTTCTTTGCGTTCTCTGTTTGTTGTGTTCTTTGTTGTGCTTGTTGTTGTTTTTCTTGTATAGCTTGATTAGTTTGCTGATCAATAGCATTAGTTAAAACTCTTCTAATACTTTTAGCTTTCATTTTCATCATTCCAGAATCTTCTAGCTTATCTAATGAGTCTTCAATTTCTGAATCTTCAATACCATCAGCCTTTAATTCTTCAGCAACTAAATCTCTATCTGAAAACTTCATATAATTTTTTAATTCAGCTACTTGATCAGTTACTGGCGCTTCTTTTTGTAGAGCTTTTTGTTGTAAGGTGTTTAGCGCTTCAACAAATTGGTCTTTAGATTCTATCTCTATACCTAACTCTTTACCAACTTTAACCCAATTTAAAGATTCTTCAGATGTTGGAGCTTCTTCAGTTGTTGCCTCTTCTCCATCCCAATTATATTCCTCTTCTTTATTTTCAACAACATCTTCTTCTTTAGGTTTATTGTCCCAAGCCCAACCATCTTCATCAACTTCTTCTTCTTTAGATTCGTCTGTAGATTCAGAATCTTTTATTTCGCCATAAACATCATCTCCTGCAAATGCTAATGGATTAAACTCATCTTTGTTCTCTTTAGATTCAGTATTTTCTACTACCTCATCTACTAATTTTGATTCTTCTTTTGCCATTTTTTTAATTTTAAATTAATACTCCCAATTTGCAAATATACAAAATATTTATTATATTTTTTGCGCAGCTCTTTTTAAATCATCAGAACTTGTGGTAGAACCAGACTTTCTAGCTCTATCACTATCCTTTTCTTTAGACTCTTCTTCTCTGTTTTTTCTATCAATATAATAGTCAGCTGCTTTTTTATCCATTTCATTTCTTTCTTTAGTATCATGAATATCTCTATCAACATCAGCTTGTATTTTAGCAACCTCAAGTCTAGACTCTGCGCTAACTTGTGCAACTTGAATTTTAGCTTCATTGTCCATTTGTTTAAGTTGAGCTTCAGCTTGAAATTTAGCTTGTTCAGCTTCAGCAGCAGCTTGTTGAGCTTGTTGTTGCTGTTCCATAGCAACCTCTTGTTGTTTTTGCATTTCAGTCATAGCTTGTTCTAATACTTTTTCGGCTTCCGTCATAGTGTCGGCTCTTAAAACTTTAATAACACCTAATAAGTCTATAGTACCAGATTGTAATGCAGCTTGTGATAATTGCTGTACAACTTGTTTCATAGAATCATCTTTACCACTATCACCTACATAAACACCAAAATCTTGCAAAGCAATATCTGGCATTACATTTAAAAACTTATAAGCACCATCACCTAATATCATTCCAGCTTTCTTTCCTCCAGCCCAAGCAACTTTCATTAAATTACATAAACGCTCTAGCACCCTTTGCTTGACTTCCCCATGAGAATAGAACCAACTTTCTGTAATAGTAGCAGACTGCACAACACTTCTTTGTACATTTCCTACATATTCGTATTGCCCTACAGCTCCTTCTCTTTGTCTAGATACTCCAGAAATTTGTCCAGCCATTTCCTCTAACATTACTTTTAAATTAATAAGTTGCTGTACAGACTGAGATAACGTAAAGTCAATTTGTTGGAATTGATTAAAACTACTCATTTGATTACCTTCATCTTTTGAGTTAATAGGTATAATACCATCTGTCTTTAAATGATATAATACTTGTTGTATATCCATACCAACATTAGTGGGTAACTGTGATACATCATATACAACTGCCTTACCACCTGAACGAGCCATAGCAAGTTCTATTTGATAAATAACAATATTATAAAGCATTTGTATATTATCTAAAAGATCTACAAGAGATGCTGATGATCCTGTTGTATTGCCTTTTACACATCCAACATAAGATAATGGTGTTTTCCCTGGCTCATCAATACTTCTAACTTGATTGTTTCTTCTTCTTGATTTTACTAATATCTTTCCTCCTATTTTAGTAGCCTCCCAAATATCATCAACCCATTTAGTTTCAATTTTATCACCTTTTCTTTTTTTGTAAGTATCTGATACTATTTTTCTAAATGGTCTTTGTGGATCATATTTATTTTCTGATACTTTAAATTTAATAGCTCTTAATGATTTCCATTCCGCAGTAACAACTCTTATTCTAGTCTCCTCACCATGTCCTACTTCCACCCATTGGAAACTACTATTATAGTTATTTAGATCTCCTCCAGCATATAAATTACGCATTTTATCAAGTTCTAACAAATCTTCTTTTGTTAAATCATCTTTAAATTCATCATTAATTTCATTGATAGAAAGCCATCTCTCTTCACCTACCCACGAAGCATCATCAAGATAATCTGAATGAGATGATGAATCAAATATAATATTCCTTGGATCTATTCTTCTCACGTAAGGATCACCATTTTGAATACTTGTTTTGTAAAATTCTTTTGATGTTACAAGTAAGTCTCTAAACCCTTCTTTAAATACATCTTTAAGATTATATCTATTAGCAACATACTCTAACCCATCTTGAGCTGTCTCCTCTATCATTTCACGATAGTTATATTTCATATAAGTTTCAATATCTTCAGGAACAGGCATTCCCTCTCCTTCCCCTAATACATCAACATTCATTTGCTCTTTAATTTCATTATGAAAATCTTGCAATAAACTCTTCATCATTAACCCTACCTTATGATCATGCTTTCTTATTACAGCAGACTTATTAACTGTAGTTACTTTCATGTCAATAGGTCTTCTAAGTTCTTCTCCAATCAATAAATCAATTTTAGGAGTAATAATAGGATAGTTTACTAGTCTAGCAGGATATGTTAGTCCGTATTGTTCAGTTATATATTTATAATCTCCTTGACTTAAAACACCATTATATACTTGATAGTTTCTAATGTCTTTAATTCTTGAGTCATTATAGTTTCCTCCTGAAGAGCCCATATAACTTACAATCGCATTTAAAACCTGACTACACCATTCGTCATTTTTTTCTTTTTCTGGAATAACCATTGCTGGCATTGATGAATATTTTTCACTCATAATTTTAATTTATTTCTATAGGAGTACCATTGTACCCCATTTTATAATACTTAAATCCTATATCTTTTACTTCATCTTCTCTCGCACTAGCTTGCATTCTATAGTTGTCTATATTATGAATCAAACAAAGACCAAACGCCATAGCGCGGTCAGTATTTTGTAATCCATAATTAGCAAGTTCGTCAATTAACTCTACAAACCATATATCTTGAGCGCTTTCTCTTAAATAATCATCTATCAAATCTTCCAACAACGCCTTTACTTGCTTGTTCATATGCACACCATATCTGTTTCTTGTTTTTGTTCCAGGGTTATGTGCAGACTCTGGTTTTTCTTTTAAATACTTTAAGGCATTCATACGTTTAAAGTAATCTAATATACCTATCTTTGTATATTCTACCAACATCTTTGAGTTATAATAAACTGCAAGTTTTAAACAACCATCCCAAAAATCTTCTTTTTTCTTAGGACGATCTGTATACTCAGCAACCACGTAATCGCTTGACATATTAGTATTTGCAAATCTACGATAAATTATCGCACTACCCAAAGAATCTGACGCTCCAGCTTGATCTTGGTCATAAGAATCTATACCTCCTATGTCTAAATGCTTATATTCTGGCTCAGGATGAGCTAATATTTTATATGGACCTGTAGGGTGTGGCCTCCAAGTTACTGAAGGTTCTCCTTCTCCTAATTGCCAATCTAAGAAGCCACTTTGTATTTGACTCCTATTATCTTTACTGGATAATATTCTAGATCTTTGTGCATTTAATAAGGCAATATCAAATCTTGAGGAATGAGTGTTTAGAAACGCTTCCTCTACAGTTAAAGGATAATTTTGTATATGTAAGTTATATGCTTCATTATCTCCAGACTTCTGTATATCTTCTCTATCTGTTATAAGTTTTTCTCTTGCACCCTTCTCATCTTCTACGCCTGAATCTATATCAAAGAATCCATAATAAGCTTTTGACGCTGGAATAAACATAGGAATTAAATTATAAGCATCATGACTATAATACATATCCATAAAATCTTTAGACGCTTTAGATATATCTCCCCCTGTACCACCAACAATAGGAACTCCAAATTGAATATCACCATCCATAAAACAAGCTTTAGATGACATATAAGCATTTTTAAGTTTTTTAAATTCACCAGCCTCTTCAAATATCATTAAAGAAACCCTTTCTCCTTTGAATACCTCTGGATTATCCATTGTTCTACATATAATGTTAGATTGATAACCACCTACCTCCCATTTACCATCTTTATTTTTTTGCTTATATCCAGACCTCATTATACCATCAGTATCTTTAAGTACAGAATGTTTAAAGTTAGGATGTATACCATTAAGGCCTTTTCTAGTTTTATCAAAGAAAGCATCTGCTGTTACTTGTAGTCCAGCAGCTACACCTACATCATTAAAAGGATAGAATGTATATTCATGAGCAACTGCACCTGAATTCATATAAGAAAATCCTTTATCTCTGGCTTTAATAACAATCATTCCCTTACCTTCTTCTTTACATAATTCTATAGTATCAAAGTACTCATGATCCATAATTCTGTACCAAGGATGTATTAAAGTCTTACGATTACCTGATGTACCATCATTACCTAAGATCATATAGTAATTAAGATAAAAATAGTATTTACCAGATATCTTTTTCATGCCTTTAGGCTTAAAACCATTTAAACATCTATCAGTTTCTTTAGTCCAATACTCCTGATAAGCAACAGAGTCTGGATTTAAGTCTGGGTGTCCATTATTTGGAACAGGACGATATCTTTGTGGATCAAATTTTATTTTACCCATATCTTAATCTTTTAGTTTTTCCCAAACCAAATAAACCTCCTTTATCTTCTTTTTTTGCTAACTTTGCATGATATCTATCTCTTAAATCTACACCATGTAGTTTTATAGATAAATCATTATATTTATTAGCTTTATCTAAGTCAGCTTTCTTATAATGTTTTTTATAAGAGTTATATAAATATGGTAATTCGTATTTTTTTTCTTCAGACATTACATTTCTTTTATTTCCTTTCTTCTTTCTAAAAACGACAATCCTTTATCCCCAGCAATCTTTTGTCTTTCCCCACGTCTATCAATCGCATCTAAAAGAGACTGTCTAGTTTTAAGTATTTTTTCTACGCCTATCATAAGTTTTTGAAGCAGCTCGGCATTTTCTTCGTCAAGGTGCATACTATCAATAAGAGCAGTAAATTGATTAATCTTATTGTTAAATGCTATAAGTTGTTCATCTAATGGATCAAATTGTAATTCAGTATATTTCTGACAAGCAGCTTTTAATGTAGCATCTTTGGTTCCTTTCCAGTTATATGTATCATATAAATCTTTAGAGACAGCCTTAACTCTCTCATTCTCACTGTAATGCCTATATGGGCTTTCATAGTCGTAGACTAAGGCAACCCATTTGAGGGCCGTAGGCCCGAATTTTTCCTTCTTAATGAGTGTAAGAAACTCTGGCACTCCAGTGATCCCGTCATCATCTTTAAATACGTCTCCCTTCCTGTTTAAATTAAGTAAGTACATTACTTCATATATTTAAGTTTCACTTTAAACACGTATCTTGACTGATCTAACCCTTCAGTATTAAAATCATTCATTATAGCCTGAATGTAATAGCTTGGATTATTTTCTAATATCCAATTGCTTTTAATAATTCTAAATCCGTGTTTTTTTGCTCTTGCTTTAATTATAGGTTCATCTTCAATAAGACCTCCTAAATCTTCATATATTTTCTCTAGATAATAAAAATCATCTTTATGATATATTTTTCCTAAGTCTGCGTCTAGTTCTCTCATTCTTTTAATTGTGTTGCGGCAACAGGTGCCAATGCCCAAGCATGAGGTAATGTCTTTTTTATCTGAGCATACCATGCGGGTGTGTCTACTTTAATTCCCTTCATGTTTTGTAAAAGCTGCTTAACATCGCCAGGCAGACTAAAGGAAGAGTTGTATATCATATCATCTGTTAACCCTGCTTTAGTACCATCCCAACCATGTTTCTTTAAAATCTCTCCATATCGTACCATTCTAACTTGTTGTTCCGCAGGGTCATTAAGATATTTAGCAAATTTCTCATCTCCTGGAACGTCCATTTTAATAGAAGGATAGTCTTTATAAATATCTCCGTGTTTCTTCTGCCAAGCAGTATACTTTGGATTCATATCAAAAGCTAAATCTCCTTTAAATACTAATGATTCAGCTTCAGTTAAACTTTTACCAGTTTTTCCGTCTTTCCATAGAACCATAGTGTGTGGATTTCCAATATCTGATTTTCGTACAGGGCTTAAAAGGTGATTTAGTTCATGATCAATAGTTCCAAGTATTTCTTCATAGGACATATCTTTATTTATTTTTATACCTTCTCCACTATAAGTACCTTTAATATTTTTACCTAAATCTCCTTCTTTGTACATTCCCATAGTTGTGTTATCTAATTCTTTTAGATATGCATCAATGTGAGCTTTAATTTGACTACTGCTTTCGCCTGTATTTGCAGCTCTTTTTGTTAAATATTCATCACTTAATAAATAATCTTTCCTTTTTTGTATTACATCTTGTATTTCTTTATGCTTATACTGATTAATATTACCAGCAGATGTAGGCGTAGGAGGCTTCTCTATTGGTGCTGAATGGAGATTTTTCGCTTTTGGGGGGTTGATTGGATTTCCAGTTTTAGTTGTTTTTACAAATTTAGGTAATAATTTTCTACTAGCACCTATACTAGCAGGAACAGCGGGTATAGCCCCAAGCGCCTCTAATCCAGCTCCAAGATAATCTCCTTGTTTAAATGCATCTTTAGAAGCTTCTGCAGACTCATTCCATGCAAATGGATTAACCATTCCTAGAACGAAAGTATCAAATGGATTTGAATGTCTAGGAACATTACCCCAAGGTATGTCTTCTCCTCTAGCAGAATATCCAAAAGTAGCTAATGGATTAGCTCCTGCATTCTTTATTTTCTCCCATAATGTTGGTTCTGGATCTGATGGAAAATGAGATCCGTGTGAGCTACCAAACTTATCAACATATTGTTCTTCTTCTGCAATTGGTATATTAAATTGTGGCTGCTGAACATTAGTAGCATCTGATTCGGCTACAGGTAAATGTACGCCTCCGTGATCGTATTGATTAATTATTGCTGATGATTGTTGTCCAAATATTCTTTTTATAATATCATAAGTATTTGGAAGTGCATTTATATCATTAGAAGCAGATAAATAAGGAGCCATGTTCTGCTTATACATTAACTCTTCTTCTTTTGCTTTTAAGGCATCAATAGAATCTTTAGCTAATTGTAGTTTTGATCCTAACTCATCCATTAAAATCTACCACCTTGAGTGAATTTTCTCTTTCTTCCCCATCTTCCGTCTGCACTCATTTCTACTTCTCCTGGTTCTAATCTTCCACCCCTATAATTATAGTTGCTCCTAACATCACTTATACTTCCATATGGACTACTTCTTCTCATTCTCATACCTTTATTAGCCATAGGCATAATACTTGAAGAAAGACTAGATGAATTTAGAAGGATATTAGAAAGTTGATTTGCAGCTATAGCTTCATTTGCTTGTTGCGTGTAATGACCTCCTTGATTGTAATTAGGCATCTTCATTCCTTGCGCAGCATAATCTGTTTCTTCTTGAATATTGAGGGTTAAGTAGGGGTTAGGTTTATCTCCTGACCAATGTGCCAGATCCATAGTTCCTGATTTTCCTTTTGATTTTCCCTGAGAAGCTACCTGATTAGAGTTAATGATCTGATTAAGTACATCATTTTTATTCCTACGTGCTGCTGATGGAGTAGTTCTACCTCCACCACTTCCACTACTAGGTTTTGTGTCACCTTCTGAGTTAGCAGTTGCTTTAGGTTTATACCAATCATCATAACCTTCTTCCCATGGGTTTGTAAGATTAGCTGGATTATCTGATCCTTCCTTCCATGCTATATATTCAGGATCATTTTTGTAACCTTCATTTCCTGCAAGTATATATTGATTCCATTTAGTACTTGCTTCCTTTCTTCTTTCTTGTTCTGCTTCATATAAAAGCTGATAATCACTTTTATCAGCACTAGAAAACTGTACATGATAAGGATTTAAACCCATATGCTCCATCCACTCTTTTCTTCTTATCTCGTCTACCCTATCTTTTTCAGCAACCCAGGCATTATTAAAACTAAACACGGGAGCTTCATATGGATCTACACTATATTCAAATTCACCTCCTTCATTATAATTCTTTCCAGTTTTATTATACTCTGTAGTATAGTCAGCTTCAAAGTTTGCATCACCACCTAATAAAATCTTATTTACATAATCAGATGTTTCTGTATTTAAATCATTAACCCAGTCAAGGTCATTATAAATATCAACACCTTTCTTTTTTAATTCATTAAGTTTGTTTACTAACTTAGTAGGTCCCATATTATAAGCAGCTAAAGCTTTTGCTCTCTTAACCTGCTCATTACCTTTATTCCAATCTCTACTAAGTAAGTCATTCATGTATTTTTGTTGAAGATCTGTCGCTAAGGCTGTATCTGTTTTTAAATCAGAAAACTTTTTACCTTCAGGCACCCATCCTTTATCTTGAAAGAATTTAAATGTATCTGGCATTATCTGTGTAAGTCCTACAGCGCCAGCATCACTTTCAGCAGCGGCATCAAAAGCAGACTCTTTGTAAATTTGTCTGTTTAGTAAGCTGTCCATAGGAAGAGATTCTGTAGTGTCTACCACACCACCATCATTAAAACTAGTAACATTCTTACCTAAATAAGGATTATGTGCTATTAATGGATTAGAGTCCATGTTCCCTTCTATTGGCAAGGATCCTCCACCTGACCCTCCACCACCACGACTCTCTCTCATCGTGACTTGATTCAAATTGTCAAATAAACTTTCAAGATTACTATTGTCTGTTACATCGTAAGGACTAGGCATGGTATATTATTTTTTACAAAGATATAAAAATTATTTTATTTTTTTGTGAGGGAGTGATACTATATGCTTAAAACCCCCTTTGGTTTTCAAAACTTTTTATACCGTACCCTCTTTTTGAAACTACCAAATGTTTTTCAACTTATTTTTAGATAACTATTTATTCATTAATACATTTAATACTATGACAACTATCTTAATCATTATCGCGACATACCTTGTTGCAAAGTACGGTACATTCAACACTACTAAACTACAAGAAGATGTGAAGAACATAAGAAAAGGGAGCAATTAAGCTCTCTTTCTTTTTAATTACGTACAAAAAACTATAATTATTGCGTATATAAGTGTGAGTGTGATACAGTCTAAAACCCTTAATAACTATACTATAATACCTATAAACACTATAAGTATTAATGTAAAACATTGATAATCAATCATTTAATACATAATTAATAACTATAATAAGTATAAAGTATATGTTCTAATATATTTAGCTGATTACTATAATAACTAACTATTGAGTTTGCGAAGTTATACATTTAAATTGACATTGTCAAGCGTTCTAGCTATTTTTTAGTACAAACTATATTCACTAATATATTTAGCTGATTAGTTTTTTCAACTTAATAATAGATAACTGCATAAATAGTATATAATCTCTGTCTAATCGCGCCCTTGAGCCAATGATAGACTTCAGCGTTTGAGTCGTAGGAGATTATTTTACTATAAAGAAACTAACCCTTGACTAAGTAACTACGACTAAATTTGGTTAGTTCTTTTTTTCAACTTAATAATAGATAAACTAATTACTTACTAATACATATTATAATATGAAACTTACAAACATCAGCTGCTCTTGCGGCAACACAACAGCATTTGAGCATTCACACAACTTAGTTGAGTGTACATCTTGCTCAACAACAATTCATATGGATACACCTGTATTCCATACATACAAAGTAGAACCTTTGCACGATATAATGGAACAGCGTGCTAAAGACAAAGCATTTGAAGATATGTATCAAGATGTTGATATGTATCCTGATATACCATACATTGATTGGTCTACTTGCTTTGATACAAATAACATAAGAGTGGCAATTTAGTCACTCTTTACATAAACATTAACCAAACAAATATAAAACTATGGAAATTAAATTAAGATATAACAAACTAGAAAAAGTAATAGGATACACTCTAGTAGGAGAAACAAAAGAAGATAAATACATATTAAATACTGTAAGAAACTTACACTTTTTTGATACTATCAAATATGACGGTAGAGTTAACGGATGTGAAAAGTTTGCAGGAGATTTAAAATTTATTAAAGAATCAACACTTCAAGACAAAATAGAATCAGGTGAGTATAAAATAGTTGATTATGATATTAATGATGAACAACCTCACTAATGCATAATATATTAAACATCTATCTTAAGACTATAGACTTAGTTAATAAACTATACTTCTATAACTTCTAACAGGTCGGGACTATGTCCCTTCCTTTTTTTCAACTTAATAATAACTAAAAAAGTATTAATTAAAATAATTTAAAATGTCACAAAACAAAAACACATTAGCAAAAGGTATGTTCGTAAGAGAGCATACATTCAATTCAGGAACTAAAGTTCTTAATGTATCTATTAATGTAGCAGACTTCTGCTCATTCTCTAAAGATAACATGAATGCAGACAAGAATGGTAATCAATGGGTTAACTTAAAACTTATACCTAACAAAAATGTAGGAGAAAATAAACTATCTCATACACCTATTCTTAATGATTACACACCAAAGAGTGCAGAACAAGCTCTTGAAGCATTAGCGTCTGAAGTAATTACACCTAGTGTAGAAGAAAGGCAAATTGTAGAAACACCTACAACTGCACCTGCAACATCTGACTTGCCATTCTAATGGGAGTTTTAGGTATAGCATTCTTTACTGCCGTGGGTTATTATATCATTGTATATAAAGCCCTTGGCAGAAAAAGATTAGTAAAAACACAAGCATTTTGGGATATACTATTTACAATATGCTTACCTGTATTATTTATAGGTACATTTAGTGGATTAGCTACTGCTGTTATTGCTGGAGTATTATTCTCCATCTTCACAGCTATGACTCCGTCTGTTGACGAGCCATCAAAATAAAGAGAGCCCTTGTGGCTCTTTTTTTTCAACTTATCAATAACTATTAACCAATACTTTTTACTATGAAAGAAGAAATCTATGAAATCTCCTCACAATATATGAGAGATTTGAAAAAATTGCTTGACAAAAAAGAAATATCACAATATGATATTGCACATCAGTCATTCAGAAAGAACAATGCTCATTGGATTGTTAAGAATGTTGATAAAGTTAAACTAACTATTACATACCTTAATGGTACTAAAAGAATATTACCTACATATTCTGAGCTTATGAAAAGAGTTAGTTGGTGTAACAACGACTATAAATCAGCAAGAAGAAAG
>Ga0208669_1000062_pt1 | contig 47672 bp, 66 predicted proteins | sample 21_taG_FD_184095 | JGI IMG/M metagenome (GOLD analysis project Ga0208669, IMG submission 184095) | Marine viral communities from the Subarctic Pacific Ocean - 21_ETSP_OMZ_AT15319 metaG (SPAdes) (version 2) | ecosystem: Environmental > Aquatic > Marine > Oceanic | place: Pacific Ocean | collected...
CAGAACTAATTGTCTGAGTTCCGACCTTCTTTCCCATGTGATTGTTAATTGGAATGACGAGGTTACCGCCATCGATCAGTGCGTTATGCTGTGCGATCTTCTTCTTGGCCAAGTAAGGATGTTGAGTTGAGACACTCGGCCACTCTATTTCCTTAGCGGTAAAACCGTTCTCCCTCTCTGGCCACAATCCCTGTGAACGTAAAATATTCGTAATCTCCTTGAAGTCATTGCACTGTCTGCACTGAACCTTCACATCTCCATTATACTCATTAATCCAGAACCTATCCTTGCCACCGCAATTTGGACACGCCCCGTGATACTCTCCCTGTGTAACCTGCTTCAAGTTTAAACTCTGAACGATCGTACTCGACCATTCTGACCAACGCGCTGATTTGTATTTTCCTTTACTATCGTCTATCATAATATTGCCGCCTCGCAAAAAAATGGTGGTGTTCAGCCCAGTAGAAAATCCTTTCCTCAGAACTGGGCTGAACTTTAAATTTACTTAAAATGGAATCTCATCATCCTCCAATAAGTCTTCCACTGGGGCAGGAGCCGATACAAATGTACTATCCGTTGTGTACCCATCCACAACGCTAAATGGATCAGCCGCCACCTGCTCAGCCGCAAGCTCCGTAACTTGAACAGCGCGTATCCTCAGGGATACACCGCTCTCCGTTCCCGTATTATAGGGAACGACAGTCACGGCAATGTTTGCCTTTGAACCTGACGTTAACCTGAAATCACTTGGAAAAGGATTTCTCTTGGCATCAACCTGTTTAGGTTGCTGAGTTTTATCAGAGCCGTACTTGGCCTTGATACGGCACTTGCCGTGATACTCAGTCGTTCCGTCATCTGTCTTGACAGTCTTGGCAGGTAGACGTTGCGGTTCCGCAGGCCACTTACCCTTTCCCATCGAAGCCGCATTCTTATACGCCTCCTTACAGATTCTTCCTAACGTAACTGCCTCGTCTTTCTCCATGATAAAACTTGTTTCATAGCAAGCTCCCTCATCGTCCCACTGACATGGAACGGACTTATTCTCACCACTGTCAAAGCGGTAAGGTTGGTTAAGTCTTGGGTAAAGAACAGAGACATTATTTATTATATGTTGCATGTTGCAACTCCTTTCGGTTTTAATGTGTAGCACCCCTACACTGGGATAAGGTCAGAAGCTCCGTGACTTCCGCTTTAATTTTCCATCCACTTAGGTAAGTCGATGGTATTTACTTCAGGCCAGCCTGTTGAATAATCTTGAGTAACATCAGCCTCCCGTATTGTCTTTAACGTATGTATCATTCGCATGTGAGCGTGGTTTAAATATTCGTCTGACAATTTGTGAACTTGCACTATAAACGGATTCGTCTTCTCAATGCAAATGAAAAAGAAATCTTTTACTGTCACGCCCTCTAAATGCATAACATGCTTGTAGAATGCCGCCTGAATATCATACCCATAGTCACGCACTGCCTTGGCAAAACCTGTGGGCGATGCATCCTGACATGTCTTAATATCAAACATTATGCGCTTGTGTGGCAGTAATCCATCTGGCCGACACTTCAAGTCTAGCTCACACATTCTATCGTGAACAAAGAAACTGGCCTCGGTAATGAGTAGACTATCCGTCAAAAGTTCATTTACATTCTCTGTAAACATAGCGGATTGGCTCATGTTCTCGGCCAAGTGATATTCCTTTTTGGGAAGTAGGATCTTACCACCAAAATCAGTGGCATCCTTTAATTCCTTCCATTCCTTACCTCTGCGAGTTTCTGGGCCTTCAATAACTAAGTTCTTTTCGGGCTCAAGTAGCATGGCGTGGACTGCACTTCCTAAATCAAATGCGGCACTCTCTTTTCGCACCGCATTCTTCCAGTGGTAAATTGTCGATGTCGCAACGGCCTTTACATCGCTAGATGAATAAGAAGCATGTTCGTGATACTCCTTGTTGCTCAGATCTTTATTTATCATTTAAAAAAATCCTTAAAAAATTTAACAATCGACTTTACCAAATTGCTTTCTGGGGTTTCTATTTTTACATCACCATTGGAATCCACAGTGTATGTATCCTCAATGATCACCTTCTCTGGGGAAGTATCCTCATGGTGGTAATCGAAGATCTGACTTGGCCTCTTATGCTTTAAGACATAATCAATTTGTGACCACTTCAGTTTTCTCTTGGCGGCAATCTCAGGCCGAGACAATCCGTCAACCGAATCATCCCAGATCTTATCTACGAGTTTCTGCGTGTACCTCATCTCTAATACCCAAGCCCCTCAAGATATTCCTTGACAGCCATCTCAACAATAGCCGTTTTAGAAATACGGGTCTTAACCCAGTGAGCGTCTAGCTTCTGCCAGACATCTGCCCTAAGTCGAACACCCAGTTGCTTATACTCGAAGCCTTCAACTCCTTTACGTTCATCTTTATCCATTACTCTCTCCTTTTAATAGTAAATATATAACTAATGATAGCAATTATATTAGTCAAGCTCGTTCTTGAAAGTTTATGATATTATCTCCACTAACTTTGATAGCATCTCTTTTCATAAGAATTTGAGCCAGTTCCTCCCAGTTCTCTTTCTTAAAGTTTCCAGAGTGAAACCAAGTTAGTAAGTTCATAAACTCTTGTATTGTGGGTTTGCCGTACAGTGCTTCGGCATCGGCAACTAATCCAGTAAACTCTTTGCCTATTCGGATTAGAACCCATGAGTTGCCACCTTGCTCTCGGTATTGTTTATTCCACATCATTTGATTTAACATTAAACCTGAAGCAAATCTCTTGCTCGGCCACTTGGCCAAATACTTTAATTCGATCCAACCTGACTGGCCATTGCGAATGTAATGAACGTCAGGCATTCCTCGCATCACAGAGTTCTCAACTCGGTGCATGTTCACAGGACAATTATCCCTGACTAAGTTCCAAAAGTTTTTCTCACTCATTATCTGTTACCTATTTTCTTTTTTGTATATGGGATCGCACCTATAACTTTAATTTTAGGAACCTTTCCAGTGTAATGCTCTACATCTTTTTGATACAAAAGTTCATTGGAGGCATAGGCATTCCACGCTTTAATGAGCAACTCATTTCTCATTGATGGATCAAATTTATATTTTGTTTCAAAGACAAGTTTCATTTCACTCTTAATCTTATTAATAAGTCTCTTAACAGGAAAATTTGGGTTCCAGTTTTGAGGATGTTCATTTGATAGATCATTAAAAAAACTTTGTATTGCCGCAGAGCTTTGTGAATTTCCTGCCTTTAAAACACTAAATGCTAAACATCTTGCGCCTGCCCACTGCCCTCCATTAACAATTAGATTTTTTGATGTATTCTTAGTTATCCTAATAGCTTCTTGAAGAGCGTTCTTTTGAGTTTCAGACAATCCAAACAAGTAAAACAATTTTGCAAAATACTGAGCATCATGTGTGCTTGCTCTAGTCGTTAAAGCAATATACTTTTCGTCTACCTCTTTCCAATCATTCGGATTGTTTAAACCAAACCACTTTCTGTGGAGTGCAATCATGGGAGATATTTTCGTAGGGTTTGCAACACCCATAGCATAAAATATATCCTTATCTTTTTTTAGCATACCTGTATCTATTGTTGAAAATGCCTCTGGGTCTATACCTGCAACAAAGTGCTGATTAGGAATAGATATTCCTGTATTCACAATAGCATGAAGTCTGTGTTGACCATCTTGCAAACTTCCAAACCAATCAAATCTAATTGGATCTCCGTTAACTGCAAAATGATTATTCTTTATTTTTAATTCGTATTCTTTAACGTGACGAGGATCTAGTGGCCTATTAAGTTTAGACTCAGGGTGAGGTTTCCGATTTAAAAGATACCTTGCGGCCTCTGGCGTTAAATTAGGAACAAAATAAACATCATATGTTTCACCACTAGATATTTTTCTCATCATCTCTGGGTCTAAGCCGCCCGTCCACTCATTAATATTTTTTGTCTTTAAGTTATTCATTATTCTTCCTCCATAAAAATTGACATTGGATCTTTGGTTACAATATCTGCGATAGACTTCTTTGTTCGCAGTGCTTGTATTATTTTACTGTCGATTGACTTGCGGCACTCAATATCAATGTAGGTCACATTTTTCTCTGTGCCTATTCTGTGCGCCCTGTCTTCTGACTGCATACGCTCCTCCAAGTTAAAGCTGTTCGAATAGTAAATCGCATACTCAGCCTTGTTGAGCGTAATACCAATTCCACCTGCCTGTGGATTTGATATAAAATACTTTACATCGGGGTCATTCTGAAATTTATGTACGGCAAGCTCTCTGTCGTCATTAGAGACATCTCCGTGATAACTTACCGCCTCAGAGCCTAATAGCTTCTCTATGGCTCTTAAATCGGCTTTAAACCGCGCCCAGATGATTGTCTTACCACTGATATTGCCTAGCACCTCTCTCAATGCCTCAATGCGTGGGTTTACTTTATCAATCGGAATAGATGAATCTTCGGTTGGAAACCAACCACATAATATCTGTTGTAGCCTGAGAAGCCGTGTAATCGCCTCTGGAACCTCTATCATGTTTCCCTCAAGCTCTGCGACAAAAGACTTCTTCAGCTCTTTGTAGAGCTTGCTCTGAGCCGCAGACATCTCAACGTAGTGTCGTTGGTATATCTTCTCAGGCAAATCCAAGCACTCATTCTTCAGAACTCTGAAGCTGTACTTGCCAAGACGCTCGGTCAGTTCATCCATATTTTGGTAGCCGACAATCTGCTTGTTCTTAAATCCACCCATCACACAGTACCTCTCCTTAAACTTGTAGAGCGATGTCGCCTCAAGAATATCAGGGTTAAGAAATTTAAATTGGGCGAAGACATCCTCAGCACCTTTGGTCACTGGCGTACCTGTTAAGATTCTCTTGGCTATCACATTCGGATGTTTGCCAAACTTCGTAATCATCTTGGTGCGCTTCGAACTCGGTGTCTTTATACGACTACTCTCATCGACAACCATAAGAACTTTATTATTTTTCAGAGCGACCATCATATGCTTCTGAGCCATTACAGATGTAAATGCCTCCACGTTAAATGCGAATATCTTTAATCCGTCATACTCCAGAACTTCACCAAACTTCTCAATTTGCTTCTTCTTCATTTGCGCTGAATAGAATGTCGCCTTGTACTCACACGCCATGTGAGTTGGAATTTCAATGTTAACCCAATTCCGATGAACACCATTAGGAGCAATAACAATCACTGTGTCGATTGCCTTGTTCTCGTAGAGATATGCGGCAGTGTCGATTATGACTTTAGTCTTGCCAGTGCCTTGCTCCATGAGAAGTGCAAAGCCTTTCCTCTTCTTGCTAAGATCAAATGCCTTCATTTGATGTGCAAATGGTTTTGTTTTAAATTTCATTTTGTTTCTCCCTTGGCGCACAAGTACTAGCAATGAATAGCAATGTCAAGTAACCAATCAAATTAAATATCCAAAATCATTTGTGTTAAAACTTTATCTCCAGAGTTATATTGTTTTGTCTCACCTTTTGGGTATGGGTGCGTTTTGTAGTTAAGACATTTCTTTAATATTTTTTTATCTGTTTTATTGGCGGCAAAATAAATATACCTATGCTTGCGTGGTCGATCTATGTACTCATATATGTCTGGATTATTTTTTCTTTCTTCTAAATTAATTTCACTAACTGTTCTCGCATGAAGATTTGAACCACGAATCCTCCACTCTGTTCTCTTTGCACTCAGGCCAGTGTATAAAAAGTTAGTTGCCTGATAAACATATCCAACGTGACCCTGTGATATATCTGCGTAACTAACAACAATCTTTGGCTTTGGTAACATTCTTAAAGATTTGGAAATTAATATAGAAGATTGGTTTTTAAAGTTATCTTGAAGGCACAACCTATTTAACTCTATAACTTTACTTGAATGTTCTTTACCACAAACACCTTCACAAAGTGAGGGAGATGGTGGTAATCCGTAAGTAATAACACCTATTAAATTCGACTTATCAAAAAGACCAAACGAATCAGTGATATTTGGAATACGTTTTGCGTAATGTTTTTTAAGTAGCCAATTGTAAGTATCACTCGACTTTATAGGTATAACTTTCAAATCACTCATCTCACAGTATCCACTTTACTCTCAATTTACCTACTCCTTTTTTATAATTTAATTATGTTTCAATTATAACAAGACCACTCAGCCAATTTGGATCATAAGTGTATATGTTTATTTTTCTTTTACTTGTTTGCACCCAAGTATTTTGATGACCTATGCCAAATCTTGATCCAACTTTATTCCAACCCATAGCTTTCCAAAAAAAATTACTTTCTAAATCATCCGCACAACCTGCATCAAAAGAAAGTGTTCCTAAAGATTTTCCCCAATTTATAACTTCACTTAAAAGCAATCTACCTCTTTCAAACTTTCTAGCATCTTCTTGTAAGCAAATTTGAGCTATTTTTCCTTTTCGATAAACAGAATTTACTCTTCCAAAACTAGCCAAACAAAACCCAACAAGATCATTATTAACAGTACATACAAATAATTTATCATTACAAACAGGTGACCAACGCTTACCTTTTTTTATTCCTGTAATTGCAGATTCATACGCCATTTTAGGAATAAAACCTAAACTAAGGCTTTCTTTTTTACTAAGGCTAACAACGTATTGAATATCTGTTATTAATGCTTCTCTGACAATTGTTTCTTCCAAAATTGACATTACAGTATCCACTTCACTTCAGTTTTCTTGTTTTCCTTCTTAAAGACAAACCAAGCGAATGCCATGACACCGCCAGACTTAAACGTGCCGTTCAGATTAAATGACAGACGCTTCGAGAATACCCACACAGTCGATGGTGGATGTCTTTGGAAGAACTTACCACGCTTCACGCCCTCTAAGAATTGCAGTCGGACAAGTAACGCTAATTTATCTACACCCAAATCAATTGCCTTCTCAGCAAATTCATGCGCCAAGCTGAAGGGTGGGTTCGTAATAATATTTGGGGCAAGTAACTTCTGCTCCATTAGGAAGTCTACATTAGGTTTACCAAATCCGTAATCAATTAAATCGGTGCTGACTGTCGTGTGGCCTCTCTCTTCTAGAACTTTACAGATAGCACCATCGCCACAGGCAGGCTCCCAAATCTTTTGACTGAAGAACTCTCGGTTCATCAAAGCCTCGGTTGCGTAGCTCGGTGTCGGGTAGAAGTCGTTTGCGTTGCGCTTCCTCTCTCCGTCCGATCCTGTAATCTTTAGTAACGTACTCATTCAGTATCTCCCAATAATGTTGAAATTAGCATGACATTTATTTGATAGCAGTGCAAGTAAAAAATAGTCTGCTTTACATTACTAGTGAAAAGTAGTATACTGATTCGTATAACGAATCAGAAAGGGAGAAACGTTATGAATATTAAACTAAAACCGAGCCAAATTAAAAAGGCTTACAAACTTAACCGCCCTAAGAAGGGTAAGTTTAAAGGGTCTACCCTTTACCGAGTTCATCTAGATGATGGGCATCAAGTGTGCGGCATGAGGTTCGTGTTCGCAATTACTGGCCGAAAGTGGGCGACCTACTTCGTGCCAGTTTATAACATCCGTAAGAGGATGAAGTTGGCTCACTGGAATGCGCTTCAGGCGACAGCGTATAACCTTTAATATAATAGGGGAGCTTCGGCTCCCCACTAACTGGGAGAAACAAAATGGAAAACAACTTTATAATGTCTGGGCTACTAAATGCTAAACCAGCACTAGCTAAAGAAAAAATAATTAGAAACGATAAAGTAAAAGTTAGGCGCATGGTTCGAAAATGCATGAACGTACTCAAGAAGAAAGAGTACGAGCTTGACCTTACAAAAGCTGATGTTGACCGAGCGGTAAGGGTAACTAGGCTTGTTGACAAGAAGTGGTGCAATGGAGCTACTTACGGGGGCAAAAATGTAATTCAGATAAACCTAAGTTACTGGCAACATTCTGACAAACCTCACTACGAGAGAGAGTACAAATCCTATGATGCAGATAAAGTCATTGGCGGTAGACAGGTTAAGAACCTAGAAGAATCTCTTTGGATGACTGTCGCCCATGAAGTTGCACACCACGTTCAATACGCATACTGCCCTCGAATAAAAAGGTTCCGTAAGAACTATCGGAAACCACACGGGGATTGCTTCAAGACAATCTACCGCTACCTAAGAAAAGACTTCATAAACCCTATGCTTGATGCGTAGGGTTTTATTTAAATCCACCCAAGGCTTTCTTAATCTTATCTTCCATGTCAGCCATGAGGTCTTTTCTTAATTGATCTTGAGCCTCAGTCAGTTCATCCTTTAACTTCCTGTTCGCCTTAACAAGATCATCGATTAACGACTGTGTCTCGGCTAGTTTAGTATCAAGGCGATCTACAATCCGATCTCTTCGCTCCTCTGAGCTTGCTATCAGCCCTCGAATAATTGTCACATTATCTGAGCTAACTTTATTTACATCCTCGACTGACTGCCTATTCCTAGCGTCTTGCTTCTCAAGTCGAACCTCTTGCTTGCTTAGATTGGCGTTCAGCTTATCTGATGTCACCTCAATATGATTGTTTAATTCAGCAACATCTTGGTTCAAATCCATGCGTAGGTCGTGGAGGTCAGTTTGGAGATTTGCGGAAATGGCCTTTACACTGTTGATCTGTTCTCGAATAACTGCCGAAGTCGCCTCGTCAACTTCCTTCAAAACCTTGAACTCTTTCTCTACAATTGAGAAGTCTTGCTCAACCATTTTAAGCTCGGCATTTGTCTCGCTGATGTGAGACTCTATCCATCCCATATCAGGGCTGACATATTCCTGTACGGCCTTTTTCATGTCTTCGTAATCTTTGTAAAATTCAAAGACCGCCCAAGATCCACCTGCAAGTGTACCCATCAAAGGTAAGATCCAAATGAGCTTACCGAGGAAACCTTTGCCAGATACCTTTACACCGCCATACTCTATTTCACTACTCATAACCTTCTCCTACTTATATTGTAGCTCTATCATTTCATTCATAGTCTGGCTTCCAGAACCAAAGAATGCAAACGCATTTGGACTAGCCCCCAAGTTACCGTCAGGGATTGACGGCAAATTAGAAAAGAAACCTTGTATATCTTGTAACTGATTTTGATTTAAAAAGAAATCCTTAGCGTTTCCACTGACAACTTGCATAATAATAAGTGTCTTCTGTTGAGATGTATCGTCATAGTAACTTGACTTGGACTTCATCTTCTTAACGATCTTACTTGCGGCCTTCTGTTTATCAGCTTTCTTTTGTTCTTTGGTTTTTACTTTCTTCTCAGGCTCTTTCTTGGCCACGACTATTTTTTCTTTCTCTGGCTCTGGCTCTGGCTCTACTTCCTTTTCCTCAACAACTACTTCTTCTTTTTCTGGCTCTGGCTCGACTTCTTTTTCCGCGACAACTACTTCTTCTTTTTCTGTTTCAACCTCTACCATCTCGCCCTCTTCAGCTTTTTCAATTACAGGAGTTATCTCTGGCTCTGGCTCTGCTATTGGATCGGGAGGTGTAGTATCTATATCTATCTGTGACTCTATCTCAGCCTCTATATTTGTTTCGATTGCATCTACATCTATATTGGTATTTGTATCTGGCATTTCAAATGTGGGGATGTCAGGCATTTCAAACGTGGGGATTTCATCAAAGCCAGACACAATATCATCGATCTCAGCCTCAACGCTATCCATGTCAGAGTAGTCTTCTGTATCTTCATTGATTGGCGTTATCTCAATAAAGCCACCATCCGTCTCTTCAAAATCATTATTACCTATTAAATCCTCTACTAATTCTAACTCGGTATCTCCACCAATATTAAGACTGACCCACTGCTCGACAGTTGTAATAGAGTTCGTAATAACCTGACTAATAACATTATAGACGACCGAAACCTGTGCCGAATCCCAGATTGGCCCCACGGATAATGCCACATCTCTGCCAGCAATTTCGATCTGTAATGTACTGATTGATCCACCAAAGTTCCAACCTCCTGTGTAAACTTGGTATCCGCTTGCCACACCTGCCGCAGATAAAGTGTCCGTACCAGACACTACAACGCTATTTCCGTTTAACGCCCTAATAGAAAATGAAATGGAATCTGCGCTATCCTGTTTATCAACAGATATACTGTAAGATATCTTGCCGCCATTCTCGACATCTAGAGAGCTAACATCAACAGACTGATACCAAGTGGTTCCTGTATTGGCCACTCCGAGCGTTGATGTAAACGTCCCTGAACCTGTAACTTCACTACATTTGTCCGTTCCAAGTGCGCCACAACTTGCCCCAGATCGTTGCGAAGCTGGGCCTTGCCCTCCCCAATCATAATTGGCTTCTCCAGATTTTGCCTCTGAAACAAATCCCTCTGATGGGTCTAGGATGTCGCCACTATCTTCATTCACAACAGAATTTACCTCAGTACGAGTGTCAGTCGTTGTTATCGTTGTAACCCCATCGCCCTCCGAGTAGCTCTCCTCGGTTACTGTCTCGGTAATAATTGTCTCAGTTGTTGGGGTGCATAAACCGACTACATCTGTGGCACAGTTTATATCTGCCTTAGAGGATGAGCAGTATAGTAACAATGCTAAGAAGCAGGCCACCTTTCTTACTGTTTGATGTCTCATCCTTATTCTCTTTCTTAGATTTTTGTTTCTTAGCCTTTTCTCTCAGTTCTTTTTTCTTAGCCTTCTCAGCCGCTTTTTCCTTTTCGGCCCTTACTACATTGGCTGTTTCAATCATTTTTCGAAAGTGACTACCTTCGGGAATCATGGTTGGGTTCTTCATCCACATGACTTTAGCCTCTTCGCCAATCAAGCCCTGATCTAACAGAGAACCAAATGGACAGGTCGTTCCTGCCCTCCACATAGCGTCGAACACACGGCCAGATGGATCGCCACATAGCACAGAAACTGATGCCACGCGCAAACCGCTTTGCCCTAGAACCCTAGCTAATTTTATGCGTTCACAGTTCAAGTCTATTATAGCCTTACCTCTGGCAATGCCGAGGATCTGGGATTGGATTGCTATGGAGTTAGCCGTACCACAAGAATCATTTTGATTAATGTTAACACCTGGCGCACTTGCCGTCCCCACAGATTTATCTATGACAGTTGAGGAAACTGTGTTAGAATCTGCGGCTTCGGCAAAAGAACTAAATACGATGTAAATTATTGCAGACGCAGAAATAAAAAACATTAAGTATGCAATTGCTTTTCTAAAACTCATTCTCTACCTCCCCCAAGTGCAAATATTACTTATTGGGAACACTTCACAATTTAAATTAGCACATGATCCAAGAATTAACAAGAAACACAGTAATCCCCACAAAGAGAAGTCGGGCTTCCACTTAGGTCGCATTACTCGCGGCCAGTATTTTATTAGATGCACTAGGGTTTATTTGTTCTATAATACTTTCCAATGTAGGTGAGTTTTCGCTTACGACTATTTCTGAATTATCTAACCCTGACTGATCTCCTACTTGGTCATCAGATCCTGTTTCTCTGGATTGTTCTAATATTATAACTTCATTTAGACGTTTAATAAGTTCTGCCTCTTGTCGTGAACCTGGTCTTACTGTCGGCAGTTTCATAAGAATATTTCTAGTAGCAGAGGATTCAAAAAATCTTGCTAACCCCCCAATACCAGCATATGCGCCTAAACCTGCGTAAATACCTCCAAGTAAATTTGTCAACACCGAACTGACGATTGGTATTGAAACCATCCCACCGCCTGTTTGCAACACAACATTTGCTTGCCCTGCCCTTTGAGTCATTTCTAAAACACGGCCTAATCCTTTTATAGAATCAAGTTCTTGCTCACTAAACACTATACCCATTTGCTCTGACATTTTCTTTAGTTCTGTTTTGAACTTTTCTGGGCTAGGTATTCCTTCATCAATATTACCTAAAGACTTTCTGTAAAGACTTGATATCATCGCTGTCTTAGCATTTTTCAAACCTGTAGCATCAAGGTTCTTTAAGAGAAGTTTAACGTCTGAAGGTTTCTTACTAAACAAAATTCTAGATACTTCTTCAGGAGATACTTCCCCCTTCTTCATTACTGATTTAAATAATGAATTATCTAACTCACCTATTAACCCAGAAAGTTTAGAGTTCGCAGTTTTCCATCTTTTAGAAGCGGCCACCCCAACATGAGTTTTTATAAAATCTCCCATTTCTTCAATTAATGGGCCATAAATTTTATTTAAAGATGCTTGACCAATTTCTCTTACAGAAGCCATATCATTGCTTTTAAAAGACTCTCCAAACAACTTTCTTAACTTTTCTACATTTGCAAAACTTTGTCCATTAGCAACTGTAAAAGTATTTGTTCCTACACTTTTTGTTTGTGTGCCATTAATTAAAGATTCTTTCCAACCATTTAACGTCTTAATGACTGGAGCTAAATCTGGATTATTTAAACTTTTTAATTGATCTATTTCATCATCAATTACTTTCAGTGTTTTAGTAGCCAACATTGTGCCAGCAGATTCCACCTGTAACTTTGGGTCATTAAGAATTTTGTTTTTTGAATTTGAGGCTTGTTGAAACAATACACCTCTTCTTTTAAAAAGATCTTTTGCAACTGTCTCAATTATCTTAACATCATCCCCTAGATCTACACCCCAACTTTTTGCAAATTCTTGTATTGCATTAATTCTATCTGCCTGTTGTAACTTTCTTATGTCTCCAGTTCCCACAACAGGTACACTTTCAGAAACTATTTGTACCGACTTGCCTGCAAATGTACCTGGTGGCCTAACATCTGAAGTTAAGACTGGAACACCTAGTTTCTCAGCTTCTGAAACAGTTTCCCTAACTCTGTCAGATATAGGAATTGTTCGTTGATTCGTTAACTTACCTGTAAGACCACCTGCGAAAAGTGACGCACCAAATTGAGCGGCTGGCCCATATCCTGCTTCGTCAGTTCCCTGCATTGCCGCCCCAGCAGATCCCCCAGCCGCAGTTTGCTGTAATGGATTAGTAGCCATTATTGAGGCAACTTTTTTAGAGGTTCCTTGTAAAAGTTTTGCAAGTTGAGTTGATATTGATGCGCTACCTCCACCGCCAACTGCCCCTTGGCCTACGACATTTACAATTCTCTCAACTGTATTCTCTGGCTTTGGAACGCCAATACTATCTAACAGTGTAGCCATTTGAGTTGATAGCTGAGGAATGTCTGTGGCTTCATCACCCCTGACAATTTTATCAGCAAGCTCAACAATCACTGAAATAGGATCATAAGCAATACCAGCAATATTAGCTGTACCCTCACCTGCGGCTCTTACAGTTAATCCGAGTTGGCGTTTTAAATCATTTGTGGTGCTTTGTACAAAGTCATTTTCTAAAAGACCTCCTACCTGTTCCTTTGCCCAACCAGCAATCGGAGATAATTTTTCCAACAGATCTGCGTATAAACTTTCCCTTTGATTATCAGGTACTTCTATTTTTTCAATAGTATCTTTTACAATAATTTCTGCGTTATCTTTATTTAAAGACAATGTATCATTTGCTATTTGTTCTAGTGTTCTAATTTTTGGTTCTTCTTCTTTAATAAGACCTTTATCTTCCTCAACACGAAGTGAATCTTCAGAATAAAGATTAGTTAGTTCATTATATCTTTTAGTTGCCGCTACATATTCATCTCTTGTAGAGGTGTCTGGATAACCCTCTATGATAGCCATTAACTTTTTTTGCTCTTGAGAACGGTCTGCCACTTTAATTTCCCCCTGCCGATGGTAAATATGCGTTTCTTTCTGCCTCACTCATTCCTTCCCACATAGCATCTAATGTAACACCTTTAGCGTTTGCCACCTTATATGCACCGCTGTTTAAATAAAAACTAGCTGGAGCAAGTTCAACACCAAAGACATTTGCAGGATTAAGACCATAATTTTTAACTGCCGTACCCAAAGCCAATCTTCTTTCATTTTTAACTTCTGTACCTGCTTCCATAAAATCTTTTGCAAGTTTTAAAAAATCTTTTCTTTGTTCAGGACTTAATATATCCCCTTCTTTAAGTTGCGCGATTTTAATTCCAAGTTGATCTATTGCACCAGCGGTTGCTTGTGCGGCCTGAAATTCACTTTCACGAACAACAGAACCAGGGTCTAGCATTTTCATAAATAGAAACACTGCGGCCATATCTCCAACACCTTTTTTCTCAGATTCTATTATTTCACCTTTATCATTTCTATCTGGTTCTAGTGCCGCTTTTAATTTATTGTAATTAGCTCTAATTTCAGCGTAAGGATAATTAACTTTATTCCATTCAGCCCTTAAATCTTTTTCTCCAGAAAACCTGTCTTTATCCCAAGTGCCTTTGTTTTCTAGGGCTTTAATCTCAACCATAATTGCATTATAAGCGTCACTTCCCACTTTGTGGTCTGAAAGATCTGAAAATAATTTACCTACTTGAGTTTTGGCCTCATTAACAGAATCATTTTTATCATAAGGTAAAACAATTTTCTGAGCATCTATAAATTGTTCGTTAGTTAACAGAACAACTCCATTTTTACCAATTGCAATATTAGGAAATTCTGTCTTAAACTCTTCTATTTTGTTTGTAGGAACTTGATAATCATTAGGGCCACTAGCAGATGAAGTTGTGTCTTTATCATCCTTAACTTCAAACTTTGCGTCTTTAGCGGCTTTTATTTCGGCATTGTTCATAAAATCTTTTACGAATCCTTTACCATCGTTTCTATTAACAAGAACAGATTTATAAGTGCCTGTAGATTTTGCGGTACTAGCAACTTCATAGCCTTTTTTAATTGCTTCATCCGCACTCATGTAAACGGCTTTACCATCCACCATTACTTTAACAGGTGCGCGTGGCGTAACTTTGTCAGGCTTCAAGGCTTTAGCCAGTGAGATAGCCAACGGCCCTGTGGCCTCCTTAGCTTTTCGGTTAGCCTCGACTTGCCGTATATACTCATCGGCAGTAGGCTTAACGGCACTTGCCGCTGAACTTAATACTGTTGATCCTGGTTTTGACGCATTAGCCGCCATATTGGAAAAGAACTGTAGGGCAAGCTCTGCGCCTGATATTTCTCTTGGTTGAGGTGTAAGTGCTTGTGCGCCTTCTATTGCTTGACGCGCTAAGGCATCAGAACCAGCTATGCCTTTAAGAGTACCATAAAGGGGATCGTCTTCTAAATTAGTGTGGCTTACTCCTAAATGCATTACTTATTCCCTTCTAAGTTTTCTTGTAAAGTGCGTAGGCTGATGCCAGTGACCCTAATGCACCAACGCCCTGACCGAACACGCTCGGAGCTTGGGCATACTGTTGCGCCATGTTATATCCGTAATTCTGAGTATTGTAGGGAGTTCCCTGAAGCGTTCCTGACGCAAAGTTAATTTGCTCGTAAGGATACTGCCTCTGATCTTGGTAATCAGCGTAAGCCATATCCAAGGCCATTTGATCTAAACGCCTCTTGGCCTCACCTGTTGTAATAAGCCCTGCCGCTGTCTGCTCTCGCAAACCTTGAACCATTGGAGCCATATTTGCAAAAGTCTCTTGCTGTCTTAACCGAGAAGCCTCGTCAGTCTCGTAGCCTACTCTGGCCGCATCTTCTGCGCTAAATCGAGCCGCCCTGTCCGTATCAAATCTATTTGCCGCAAAGCCTAGACCTTCAGCGGCCGCCCTTGACCTTAAATCACCTGCCGCTTGCGCTCCCTCAGAACCGAGCATAGCCTCCGTAATGCCAAGCCTTGAACCACCGAATGCTCCACCTCTAGCCGCATTAGCCCTAGCCATGTTCTGTTGGGCAATTGTTTGATCGCCAATTTCTCTGACTGCCGCATCTTGCGCCCCTTGGTAAATGTCCAAGAAGGGTTGCGCTGATTCTAATGTAAAGTCATCGCCAATAAGGTCTGCCCTTGAAGTCGCCCCATATCCTCGCCCTAAGCCACCTGCCAATTCAGTAGCCTTATCGATATAGGGTTGGTATTCGCCTGCGGAACCTGCAAGCAAGTCTGCCGCCTGTTGCTCTTCAGGAGTTAGCTTAGAGCCATCGTAGCTTGCTATACGTTGACCTTTGTAAAGAGGGTAAGGAGATTTTGCTAATTCTGCGGATTGTTCGAATAAACTTCTACCTGCCGCAGAAACCCAAGCTGGGAGTGTTGTACCGCTTACTGTCTGACCTGAACTGGGTAGGTTGATCGTTGAACTTGCACACATTGCACCCATTTTATTTGACCTCCGTATATAGTGATCCTGCCTTTACAAGACCCAACCTTTTGAAAAAACTGTCTTTCCGTTCGATGTCACCTGAGTAGACATGTCCAAGTTTGACTATGACACTAGCCTCATTTCCAATTTTAATAAAGGCTTTTACTAATTTTATTGCAATTTTAGAGTTTCGGCTTTCTGGTCTTACATAAAACCAGTAGTCTCCTAAGTATTCTTCGCTCGACCACCAGTCGGAACCTAACATCCCACCAATTGACCCAACGATCTTTCCCTTGATCTCGGCAAGAAGTACAACACCATCATGTATAGCTGAGTTTATTGTATCTAAAAGTTTCTTTGTGTTTATCGGAGACACTTTTATTTCTGTCTCAGAATGCATCTGCTTCAACAGATTAAAAACTTTAGATACATCAAATGGTGTTGCCCTTCTTAATTCCATCTACATGCCACCCAGTGCGCCCATTGGAGGCTCTTCCATTGGCATTGGCTGTTCCATCTCGCCTTGAACTTTATCTATGATTTCACCAAGTTCAGGGAGAACCTTCATTAAGACTTGAGCCACTTCAGGTGTAATTGCCCTGTCGAGCAATGACAGTTCTTCCTGTGACATGTTAGCTATACGAGACATTAGAACAATTTCTATTTCCTCGTCAGGCTCCATTAGTGCGCCCCTCGCTTCAGGTGGCATACCTTCTAGTAAGTCCTGATTAGAACCCTCCATAGGCGGCATATTAGCCCCCTCCATGCTAGGCATAGGTGGGCGTTCACCCATCATGGCCTCTTCCATCATCATTTCATCTTCTACGGCCATTTTATATCTCCTTTGATTTGTAAAGTATTGACCAGTCTGACTTCTTGCAGAGCAATCCGACAGACCAACAAATCGGCTCTAAGATTTTCCTGTATACTTTACCTAAGTAATCAGGCTTATCTCTTTCACCATAAATATACGCAATCTCGTTAGCCCTGTGTCCTGCGACATGCTTCCAGAACTTAACGAACTTACCTTTACGCATTTGTTTAACCATCCACACTGCCCAGACATGGTAGCCCCTGACATGTGTTGGCGTTAGGTAATCTCTTGTAAATTTGTAATCAAGTAGTACATGCTTTCTGTCCAGTATCCCCTGACGCATAAGCTCATTGCAGATAACTCGACCTCCTAATGCACCGCCTAATATTGTTCCTACACCTGCAAATAATGGGTTAGTTGACCCAAACATTGAACCTATTGCAGATCCTAAATATTTTCCTACTCCTGAACCTACGGCTCTTTTTGCGGCTTGCTTAGGTTTCTCACCTGCCAACAGAGATGCACCGAATACGCCAAGACCTACTCCAAAAGCAGTGGGTGTACCGCCTTCGCCCACAAAGATATTGCCAGACTTTTCTGTAGGGTCAAATTTTGATTTAAGGTCAAAACCAACTTCACTATATCTTTCTGGATTAGCTTCAATTGCCTTAAAAGCCTCACTACCGCCCTCAATAACTCCAGATTTATTATATCCACCTAATTTAGAAAGTTCTTTTGTTAAAAGTCTTTGTTGAGAAGTTTTAGGATTTTTTAATATATCACGAAAACTTGATGAATAAAGATCTCCCTCCAAATAACCTTTTGGCTTCCCACCAAACTTAAACATATCGCCAACAGCACCTGACGTTTTATCAAGGAAATTACCACCAGATTGACTTCCATAAGAATCTAGGAAAGTCTTAGTTACTAAAGGTGCGCCCACACTTACGGCTGTACTAGCAAGAACACTGCCCCAACTTGGTAAGTTCGCATTAGGGTTTGTCGCGTTAGCCTGTTGAGCCATTCGCTCGTATTGATCAACTAATGCCTGTTGATTTGGGTCTGTACTGTCAAACGTGACTTCACCTGTCTGCACCATCTTAACAAACTCAAAAGGATCAGAGCCTGCCATTCCGTAATTCATAAGATTACCAGTTGGCGTTTGCGACTGTAACTGACCAACTGGAACTGTTGTTGTTATGTTTTCAAGTGCCATCGTAATCTCCTAGCTTATCTCTAATATACTTGCCACAACGTGTAGCCTATTTGCGGTTGCCGCAGTTACTTTTAGTATTTCACCTTCTTCGACAACAAGAGGTGCAGTTAATAATTCGACTGTCGTATTAGCACCAACAGCCTTAACTTTAAATAAACTAAACACTGCGGCACTTGCATTTGTTATTGTCACAGTGATTGTATCTGCGTTGCCTGAGTCTTCACTTACCAAAATACTCTTCACAATACTAGTGGTAGCATCAGGAGCAGTATATAAAGTTGTAACACTCGTTGCCGTAAGATCTAATTTTGCATTTTTATAATTATTTGCCATTACGCCATAAACCACCCTGCCGCTTCAGCTTTTTCAGCCGCATTATCAATACTAACACTCTGAGCAAAGTAAGTTGCCTGACGCTCTAGCTCTATAGTGTTTATCAATCTTCCCATGTAGCCCTGAGTATACTCATTAGGAGCCTGAGGTAATCTTACTAACTGTAAAGGTGCGCTCATCTTAAACCATCTACTTTTGCGTTAATTCTAAATGTACCCATTGACCAATCATCATCAGTTCCTGTGCTGTATACTTTCATTGCTATCTGACGACCCTTTGCCCGTGTCGATACTTTTTGTGTTGAGCTTGTTATTGTAAACGGCCCCTTCGTGACCTCAGTGGCATTAGGATATTTACGAGTATTAAGATCTACATAAAGATTTGTATCAGAAGTCATTGTAACATCTGGAATAACTTTATCGACTAAATATAAATTTTCACCATCTTGGGTTATTTCACGGGGAGATGATTCGACATACGCACTCATAGCCGAGCCATTCGCAGAAGTTCCAGTTTCGTGATTGTAAAGATACCCATCAGGATCAAAGGCAAATGGAACTTTCCTAAATCCAAAGCTATCTAGCCAAGCTGTCCTATCCATTGCTCCAATAGACCAAGCATTTTCAAGGTAATTAAACGTCACATAAGAGTCTGGCTCTGGGTTTAAAGTGCCTGCGGAATTATCATTGCTTACATAAAACCACGTTACCTCTTTAAACTTTTTATTGTGAGCTACAATTGTCTTATCAATAAAGTCTCGCTGTAATCGGTCAAATACAAAATATTGAACCGAGCATGGTATTTCTTTTACGACACCATCATAAGTAAAGAAGTTAGTCCTACCCATCCAATAAACATTACCATCAATATTAATCATTGTGTTAATGCCTGCCGCACCTGCATTAGTCGCCAGTAGTCTGAAGCTAAATATAAATGGAGGGCCGACAAACGTCATACCATAAATAGCTTCGTCTGTGGATATAATAGTTTCTTCACGAGATGAAACCATAGTAATAATTTTTGTACCAACTTGAAGCCTTTGATCACCTGCCGTATTTGTTGCAGTCGGCCCCCACTTAGTAAAATCTTCTTGAGTAGACCACCTGACAAGCATCGGATCAAAATTTCCTGAACTATAATCAGAACAACCTCCTGCAATATAGTGTCTATCTGGAAAGCTAATTGTACTCACTCTGACTAAAGCAGGAACGCTAGTAGCACCACTTTCGGCTGAAACTAATGATGCCCTTGTACTTGTTCCGACAGAAGTATCCCAATAATATAAAGCACCACCACGAACAGTGGCTATGAGGTCTTCGCCCCATAAATCTAAATCCCAAGATGAATTATCTAAAGATATGTCTGCCTCAGAAGTGGCTCTAGGAGTACCCCAAGTAGATTCACCCCAACCACCTGCTCCCCAACCAAGGGCAGGCGTTGCAGATTGTGCGCCCAATCCTGCATCAGACCCTATTAAATAAGTCAGTACAGATACGAGTCCACCGCCTGTGGCTGTACTACTTGCGGCTGAATCCAACGTAATTGTGTATGTATTTGTCGTTACATTATCTATTTGATAACCAGCCATTCTATTTAAAATATCTGTAGAAACACCGCCAGTAGCTGTTGCACCACTTATAACAACAAAGTCTCCGTTTTTAGCTCCGTGAGAATTATCTGTAATAGTGACTGTTGTTGTGCCATTTGTGGCTATTGGGTTAATTAAAACTCTAACAATAGCTGTTGTATCGCTGTGAGTTGCGGCTGAAGTAGAATTGGTTCCCCTTGTGCAACCTGTTAAATCAGCACCACTAATACCTGTGTAAGTTATTATTTCGTCATCAACTTTAAAAGCACCTGCGGATGGAAATCCTGCCACTGAAGCAATTGTTATTGTTGTTTCACTATTATCAAGTGCCTCAGCTAAAGCACCTGCCTGAGCAGATGTATCTCTAGCAGGTGTAATATCGTAAAGAGAATTGTCTTGAATTATGTAAAGATGATTGTGAGTGCCAACAGCTATTCTGTCTTCCCCATCTGTAATTCCCCTCCAGAAAACCATTTTACGGGCAATACCTTGAATGGTTGTCTCTGTGTCAGTAACAGCACCTGCCGTTGTTAAACCTGTTATTGTATCTTTAACCCAGCCACCTATTTTAGTTGGGTATCCGTTTTGAAAACGAATTAAATTACTGTCCACCCAGAACGGCCCATTCTTTCCTGCGGAATACTCAGTAATGTCTTTTACAACTCCTGGTTTAAATTGTAATAATTGTAGTGTCATATTTAATCCATCATATCCAGTGCGGCTTCTAGTGTCTCTTTATTTCTTCGTGACCAACCTCGGCCAAATGTATCGAATGTACTTAACCCTTCGTAGAATGCCTGTCTCTCATGGTAAAGTTTTTCTATTAAATCTTCCGCAGAACAATTACTAACCAAGCCAAGTGTAGTAGGCCCGATAGCTCCATCTTGATCTGCGCCAACAATTTTCTGTAAAGCCTTAGCCGCTCTGCCTGATCCTGAGTTTACAGCCCAATCAAAAACAGCAAAGTCTAATCCAGAATCAAGTGAATTACATTTACACCGATCCCAGTAATTACGCTTGTAGATTAGGGCGACATCTTCTTTTGTAAGGTCGCGCATTTCTTGCTCAGAAACTTCACGCTCAACCCAATCTTCGTACACTTTCTTAGTAACACCTAGATTAGTAATACCTCCAGGATCATCTGGGTGGTTAACAAAACCGCCCTCATGTTCCAAAAGCATTTCTAGAGAGTGATCGTAATTTTTATTCATTATACTTTCCTTGCTTTATCGATAGCCCTTGACCCAAACCAGAAAGCTAGAATAGCCGCAAATATTCCTTTTGTTTCATCATCCCATAAAACTTGTATGGCCTCGGCAAAATTAGTTCCAGATTTCAGAGCTTCCATGAGTAGTGTTATTTCAATAGTCGCAAACAAAAGAAAGAATGCGTATGTGATTACAGGACGCACAGATTTTTGCAATCCAGCTATAAATCCTACACCCTTATTAATAGATATATCATGTTGGATAAGTCGATCATGTTCTTTGTCGGCTCCCATTGTTTCATACATTTTAAGATCTTGATCGTAGCCAGAAGCTCTTAGCTCTGCCATAGCTTTCATCTTATCTAGTTCATGCTTGTTATCTTGCTTCCTAGCAAAAGAATCTGTAATTGCTGGAACGGCTGAACTTGCAAAACCTAAGACTGTTCCTAATATTGATAACATCATACTCCCTCCCTATTTCATTTTGGTTTTAGATATTGCCGAGCCTGTTATGTATGCCGCAACAATACCAGTATTAGCAATTAAGAATGTAGATAATACAGGCGATATAGATTCCATTCTGTCTAAAGAAACTATAGGCAGTAACAACAACGCCACTGCTACAATTGAAACAGCCATAGAAATTATTGCCATTAAGCGTTGGGTATCAGCTTGATTATCTTCATTTTCTAGGCGAACAAAAAAAGCATGTTTTGACATTTCTGAGTCTGTAATTACTCCATCCCCGTCAGCATCCGCTACTGCGTACTTGCTATCTGTTTGAAGTTTCTTCGTCATTTACATTCTCCAGAGCATACCTGCAAAAAGAACAATCATAGTTCCTGCACTTCCTATGAGTATAGCCTCAATTCTTTTTATTCTCAAAATTGTTTCTTTCCACCTCTCTTCAAGTTGGACTTCTACAACTGTAACTCTCTTATCCAAATCTACCATTTTCATTGATCTTCTTCCCAAGTTAAATCTTTATCTGCCTTATCATCATCAGACCAAATAACCCAGTTCCAAGGATGAGTTGTTCCATCTTCATCTTTCCAAGATCTGCCAACTTTTATAATTCTTCCATCTTTGTATCTCCAAGGCATTTTATAATCTCCTATCGGGCATTTGAATATTTAAATGGCTGTTTGGCAATAGCCCAATACAAGTAAGTGCTTCCGTCTGCATTAAGATTTGCATTATCTGTTCTAGGTTTAAATCCATTACTTAAAATGTCAAAAAGTCTACTTGATTGAGTTCCGCTTCCTTCAGCAATATCTTCTGCTGGATATATAGGAGCATTTTTGTCATTAAAGCCATATCTTTCGCTATCGTATAAAACCCAATCACCAGTAGTATTAGTTCTTTTGATTAAAACAAAAGAAGGCCTAAATCCTGTATAAACAAATTTACCATCATTACTTCCGTTTCCTGTAAATGTACCTATTTTTTGATAACCGTCTATATTTCTAAAACAATACATAACATATGTTTTACTACTACCATTAACATCTGACGATGTTCCTAATGTAATAACGGTTGATGTTGGAGCAACATACGAACTTCCATTTCCAATTCTATCATTACGATTAGCATCAGTTTCTAAAGCCATACTAGTATTGTTTAAATATAAGTATCCGTCTCCAGCATTAATAGAATTGTAAAGATACCAATCTCTAGCTTCATTTCTCTGTTTAATAAGAATTAAATCAGGGGCACCCCCAATACCGTGTCCAATTGTAGTTGAACTACCTGTACCTGTATAGGTTGAAATAGAAAATCCATTGTGAGCCGCAACACTGGTTGCCGTAGTGTTTAAACTGCCATCAGTATTAGAACTTCCAGAACCATTTGCCTTTAAATTCCAAGATACATAATCGCTTCCGTTATTATTAACACCATTATGCGAACCAACTCTAAATGAATTAGTTAAAAAATTTCTAAATTTAGTATTATCAGTTTCCTCTGCTCCTGTACCATTTGTAGCCATAAACTTATCATCGCCAGAAAGTTTGTTAGCTAAAACGTAACTTTGTGTTGCGTTACGTCTTTTAATCCAAACAAAGTCAGGAGTAAAATCTAGGTCGATATCTAAAGAAGATTGCCCATTACCAGTATAAAGTTTGGTTTGAAAATAATCTTGAACTGATCCACCTTGTGCTGGGTCTATTGTTTCAACTGGGTCAGGTAGATTGGCTGTGCATAGAGCTAAGAAACCTGATGGTGGTGAGTAGTAGAAGTCACCTATGCCGTTTCCATCTGCATTATTTTGTGCCGTAGTTGCACCAGCAAATGAACTATCTTGTCCAAAGTTAAAAATCCCACCGTGGCTTCCAGCACCACTAATTGAAGGAACGTATTCTACATCTGGAACTGTTATTGCGCCCTGTGAAGAATTGTTTTTATAGTATGTTAGAGTATTATTAGTGCCATCATATGCGTGTCCAATTATATCTCCGTTTCCGTAAGATGCTCCATATGATGCCCCACTAGCTTGTACATATTTGTACCCATTAACACCATAATAAGCAATACCATTGTTAGCAGAAAAATAATTTGCACCTGTTTCTCCAACTTCGCTAATACCAAACATATTAGCAGTATAATTTTCAGACCTAACCTCCCAATACCATTTTCCATTCCCTAGTGAAATTGTTCCACGAGTTTCTGTGTCACCACCACCAATTGTTTTTAAATTTCCTTCTGTTATAGTGTTTGAACCTATTTGGTCTAAAACATTTATAGTAGCGAAGTTATTTGTAGGTGTGTCAAGGACTACATCCACTGCTGTTAAGTTTGCTACAGCAAAATGATTATCATTACCGCTAGTATCAGCCCCTATACCACTAGAGTTTTGACTAGTACCTGTTTGTTTAAATTGCAATCTGTACCCATTAGTACCAAAAGTTAAACCTGACGTATCTTTAGGAATCCAGATGTCGTTTTTGAGTTGACCAAAAGATGCTGGAGTTAAAGCAAGACCATCTATAAAGTTTACGTCTGCCATATATCCATCATAATAACTTCCTGAAGCAAAACGCCCAATGTATTGAGCAACAGTATTATTAAAACTATTTAAATCATTATTTTGGGATGGATAAGCATCCTCTTCAAAACTCGTTTCTTGAACTCCGTTTACATAAAGTTTTACTCTGTTTGTATCTGTTGCTTGTGTAGTATCTATCGCCATAACAATATGATACCAAGCACTAACATCTCTATGCAGTCTATTAGTAATTATAAAAGCGTTACTAGAAGAACCACCGCTTCTAAGGTTTATTTCTATTTTCTCACTATTAAAACATATATAATTATCACCACCTGAACCAAAAAATCTTGGTTGATTTCCTAAATTGCCACGCTTAACCCAACCACTCCAAGTCATTGTTTTACGATTGCCAGCAGAGCCAGGAGTAAAATTTAAATCGTCACTAGCACCATCATCAAAACGTAATGAGTTACTTATCTCAAAAGGATAAAAACCACTTGCCGTGGCATACATGAATTGTGATGCACCAAAAGGACCACTCATTATGAGAACGCCAACTGTGGTGTGCCAAGCAGTATTCTATCTGCCGCAATAACGACATAAGGAATAAGATCTGTGGCACTTGCTGTTGTAGTTAAAGTAATACCTGCTCCACCTGCTGTTTCATAATCTGTTCCTAAAGACAATGTTCGTGATCCTGTTCCATCTTGTATACACGCTATAAATCCTGACTGTCCTACAGTCTCAGTAGTTGGGTTAGCAAGAGTTACGTTACCTGTTAGTGTTAGTACAAAGTTCTGATTAGCACCAAAGTCTAGTGTGACTGAACCTGTATTAGATGTGTCTGTGTCAGTTGTAGCAACGGCTGTGCCTGTGACTGCTATGCCTGTGGAAGTGGTGTTAATCTTTTTTGCATTGTCATGGTAAATCTCTACTGCACCATTAGGGATAGCTTTAATCATATTTTCAGATGATGATTTAATCTGAATTGGGTGGTCATTTGCCGCTATAATCTGATTGAAACCACCACCATCGTGAAAAATCTGAAAGTCAGACCCAGCCCCAAACATAGCCTTTGCACTATCAGGAAATAGTATATCGTCTGTGCCTGTAGGAACAGTAAATACTGTAGCATCTGCATCGTTCTTTAATGTAATATCTGACGTGCTACCTTGACCTGTAAGTATTAAACCTTCAGCCGCTGTGTAACCTATAGCGGCATCATCACCTGACGCTGTATCTCCACCTACTCCTAATTTTCCAGCTACAGTTACATTCGTTGTACCTGTTGGAATAGAGACAACTGTAGCATCCGCATCATTAACAAGTGTTACATCATTAGTAGATCCTTGACCTGTTAATATTGCGCCAAGTGCCGCTGTATAGCCAAAAGCGGCCGCATCTCCAGCCGCTGTGTCGCCAGTGGGTAAAACAGTTCCTGTTAAATTAACATCTCCATCAAAAGAAGTATTTACCAAAAGATCATACACCACTGCTCCAGAGCCACCTCCGTCAGTTGCAATTATTTTGGTTTGCCCTGCTGGGATCGCTACATTAGCACCACTTCCCTGTGTAAAAGTTAAAGTGTAACTTGTTGCATTATACATAACCCAAATTTTAGAAGATGTGTTAGGAAGAAGAGTTACTGTACACGCTTGACCACCACCTGTAAGTTTTATGGCTAAACTTCGGTCTGCATCACCTTCATTGCCATCACCTATTGTCATATTGTCTGTTGAGGCATTAGCAATCGCTCTTGTACCCCAACCAAACGCTTCTCCTATAAGCGTTAAATTTACATTTGTATTTGTACCCCATGACCCAGACGCATCACCAGTGGCCATCTCATTGAGCCTGAGGTTATTTACATAGGAACTAGCCATATCAATCGATCCTTATTATTGAGTTTGCCCCTGCCGCTGGGAAAACAATTTGAAATGTACCGCCTGCGACTGTGAAGTCACCGCCAAAAGCTAATACGGCAATTGCCTTATTACTATTAGATGCATTATAAATTAACGCACCATTGGCTGTAAACGTAGCTGAAGTCCAACTCGGATCAGCCGCGTCAAAACAACCTGAAGTACCAGCAGTTGTAACTGCATTTGAAGATAACGTAACACCGCCAGTTGCGTATCCGTTGCCATTAGCAACCTCATTGCTAGTTGAGTATGCTGTAGTTGCCGCTCCCAAACTAGCAGAGCTAGTGTAAAGAGCAATTTTTATTGTATCTGTAACCATCTGATGTTCTTCTTTTAAAATTTCAGCCTTGAAACTTGTACACATTGCCTGTGAAATAGCCATTTATATTCCTCCATTGTATTCAGCCGTGTAATCTCTTAGCATTTCTTGCTGGAATAACTGAACTGATTCATCGAATTGTTGTTTGTATAAGGTTAACGTATTTGCGTCTTTTAGGAAAGCAGAAGTTTCATACAGGCAAGCCGCCAGTAAAAGGTTCTCTGCATGATTGCCTAACCACGTAGTTGTGTTGCTTGATGTTAAGCCTGCCGCTGGAGCAATAAACTCAGCACTGTAAGCAAGCGTTGCATCAGGCGTTGGAGCAAGAGTTATAACAGTTCCTGATGTTCCTGCCGAACTCGTACTGTACATTATTGGCGTTCCTTGAGTTGTCGAGTTTGGCCAATAATCTCTTAGATAGGAATCTATTCTGTGATCTAGAAAGCTAACAACATTGCTAGACGTAATAGAAAGATTCCTAATCATTCTTGCACTTGCGATTGTGTATTGGGAAGTTCCTACGACAAGATTTGCCGCTGAGGACGTAAACCTAAAACATGGCAAGTTTGGCAATCTTTGAAAGATCATTTCTTCAGCTTGGCTAATAATTTGATCTATAGATGCCGATAATTCAGAAGAATCATCTTCTGTAAAGTTTTGTATGTTTGATACTAAGGTCGAATAATTCATTTAGTCACCCCACTCTCCTTCACCCCAAGTTGATTGACCCCAACCTTGTAGGTTAACTGCCTCTGTTCCTATTGCACCTGTGCCTGCTACGCCTGTCTCAGTTATAGACAATTGCATATTTGGCCCATCTGTCTCTCCAAATACTCCAATTGCGCCTGTGCCTGCTACACCTGTTTCAGCAATTGATAATGAGAAGGCTTCTGTTCCTGTTGCACCTGTGCCTGCTACACCTGTCGCATTAACAGTTGGATTTAATACAACTGTTCCTATTGCTCCTGTCGCGGCTACACCTGTTACAGATACAAGCATAAGAAGATCAACTTCTGCATTTGTACCATTCCCAACTCCACCTCTACCATTCACGCCAATACCAGGTAGATCTCTAGGGTCTATTGTCCAATCTTGAGTATACCCAACAAAGAACGTAAAATTGTCAGGATCATTATCAGGTCTAGGTTGAAATAACGCTGTCGCATCTATAACATTTTTAACTGGTGTTAACTGAGGATGTTTAGGATCATACTCTTCAGGCTCGACACGCAAATTATCCCAAGTCGTTTTAAGGTTTCTGTATTTAACCTTAAAGCCACTTATGTCGCTCATCGCATTTGATTTCTTACCTGATGCGTATCTTGCCATTTCCTATCCTAAGTTCATTCCTGTCGGATGAATCCGTAAACTTACTCCATCATTATCAGCCGAAGCCGCTAAATCAAACGATTTCTGATAAACATCTTCTAAAAGTTGAAATTTATCAGGTGCATATTTCAAAGCCAATTTGCTTGATAGACCTGCACATATACAATCAGACCAACGATATGGAACATCAGCGTCTTGATATGAGGCTGTTACATCTTCCAATTGGTTTACTGCCCAGTAACTTAAACTGTAAGTTGTAACGTCAGGTATTTGCCAAACGTAAATTTGGGGAGTGTACTGCTTGTTTATCATATACTGACTTGGTTTTCCCGAACTTGTTTTATTTGGAATTTGATTATAATCTGTAATCGATATTCTATTTATTACTTGATCTGCCGTGTCAGTTCCTGCGCTATCTTTCACAACAACATCGATAAGGTCTACAGTTCCAACAGGTAAAGTATATGGAGTTGTTTGATCTTTAACTAAAGTTATACTTGCGTTTGTAACTGTCCAGTAATTTATACCACGATTAGACCATTCAGAAAATAACAGGTTCAAGCTCCTTCTAGCCGAAGAAGCCTGATCGCCTGTTCTGGTTTGAGGGTCTATACCACAACGCTCATAGGCTTCTGCTATAATCTCTTCGACATCGGGTCTATATGCGAATGTTCCTGAAGTTGCCATTAATAATCTTTAGATGCCCTAATAACAATCTGGTACGCATCGCCTGCCGCGCCTGCACCAGTTGTTGTGAATTTAATATCGCCTGTTCCATTAGTTCCGTAAGTGCTAGTGCTTGGTAGACCTCCGAAAATAGTAAAGTCTTGGTAACCACTTTGACCTTCGTCAAGGTGAAGAACTATAATATCTGTATCTGCGTCAGCTAGAACCTCAACAGTCATAGCATTTATAATCCACCAACATTCTAAAATACGAAGACCTGTACAGGTATCGCCATTAGCATTTTTAGTTAAAGCGGAAACATCTATTTTGGAAACGGCACTCTCATTTCCAGTATCAACATATTGATACTGAAAAGCAAAAGTAACCTCTCTGGTACTTTCACTGATCTTTGTTACAGTTTTAATATCAGCCATTATTTAATCCTTTATGAAGTGGCAGGGGAAAACCCCTGCCTAATTAATGTTTACTCAAAAGGTGTAGCTAATGTGCCGTCACCATGTAGATGAGCCGCGCAATGCCAACGAGTTGCTGATTGTGCTGTTAGCGTAATAATGCCACCAGTTAACCAACCTTGCTCTACTGATCCTAAATCGATTGTATCGTCATCACTTTGATCGGGGATAAAGGTATTATTATCGCCAGCCGTTGCTGGGTCAAAGACAGTTGCAAAGCCAGAATATAAATCCGCTGTGGCTCCTGTGTTAATTTTTCCTGCTCCTGAAAAAGTTGTACCAACAATAAATATATATTTCTCACCGCTTGCGGCCGCTGTTAGCTCAGGAAGAGTCACAACAATACCTGCCGCCCTAGCAAGGATAAATGTAGTTCCAGACTGTGCCGCTGTTACTGCGTAAGTAGCCGCATCAATCGTAACCACAGGTGCTTTAGCAGTTAAAGTACCAGTAAGAGTTGTATTACCAGTAACTGCAAGAGTGCCACCTATACTTGTATTGTTAGAGAAAGTTGAATTAGTTGTTACGTTTCCAACAGAATCAAAAGTGATGTCGTTGAAACCAGAATCGGAACGTACTGTTCCTTTGAATGTAGTATTAGCCATGTAAATCTCCTTATCTTGGCAAATGTCAGCCACACCATGCGACTGTTAAGGAATGAAGGAGGGCGAACCCTCCTCCACATTATTATATTTAGGCCGCTCCCTCAGAGCCGAAAACGCCACGCCAGTCGGTGAAGCCAAAGCTGTAACGCTCACGCACCTTATAACGTACATTTCCAGTTTCGAAGTCGCCTTCCATGCCTTTTTTCATAGGCGATCTTTGGAACATCTTCAGTCCATCTGGAACATCAGTTGTCACGAACCACGCATCAGAGTCTGTCAATCTACGCATAACGTGTGACCCACCTGGTAGGTATCCGTTATTTTTAATTGCGTTGATTGCATTATTAGCTGTGTCGTTCTGAAGGTCTGATTGCAAGATACGATTTGCAGTGAAGGTGTAAGCAGTTGGAATCACCAACGTCTGACCTTGTGCCGCAACTCGAAGACCGCGATCATCTTTCATATCAGCTATGTTAATAAGCACAGCTTCTAGTGAAGTCTCAGATAAATCAGCCGCTGTTCCCAAAACATTAGACTGGTTTCCAGATCGGGTTGGGTGTGATGCACTTAAAAGTGTAACTCCGTCACCGCCTGTGTAGCCTGCTGTTTGTGAGAAATTAAGGACGTTAGCCGCTTTTAGCTCTTTAGTGGAAGCCATCGAACGGGCTAGTGCCTTAGTGTAGCGTGAAGCAATCGAACCATACTGGCCATCTTCTTCAGCTTCTTCGCTGATTGCGAAAGCCAAAGCGATTGTTTCGTGCTGATAACGGGCAGTCCATTGCTGACCTGCATCGTCATATGAGATTGCGCTACCCTCATTTTTAGTAGGTGCATTTCCGAACCCTTGTAGCAAAACATCTTCTTCGAATGCTTTGTTACTTGTGTTGGAAGAGAACACCGCTGAGTATTCTGGTGGATAGCTGTCGTACTCAAGCCCAAAGAGGGTATTGAGTCCTGGTTCAAGCATTTTAGCAAAACTTGCTCTATTTAAAGCCATTGTTCATACCCTCCTATATGCCTGCGCTGTCTTTTAGAAGATGCTCGTTTATTAGCACTTCCATGACGGCATTCGCACCAAAAGCATTTTCTGGTGCATCGTAAAGAGCCATGATCTTACAGGTAGCTGTACCTGCGGCCATAGTTCCACTAATTTCAAACCCAGATTGACCTGTTGTGGTCGAACCTGCTCCAGCAACAACATCGGCACAATTACCAATGTTAGTCTGTGCAGGAGATCCTGCGGATTGAACTTTGAATACAGTGTACGGATCATCATAGATATAAATAATTATATCTGTGGCGACTGTGCCTGAAGGCCAGTATTCACTGTAAACGTATGAGCCATCACTTGCTGTGTAACTTACACCATCAAACACACCGATGTTATTAGTCTCGGTTGCTGTGTGCGGAGTTATAAGCCCTGTAGCAATAATTATACAAAGATCACCTTTGAAGATGTTCTCTGCTAATCCACTTGCACAAGTATACTTATTAGTCCGTGGTGCATTACCGCTCATGTGGCGAGTTGGGACAAACCCAAATGCGGCGTCTGCATTAGCCATATTTTCGCTCCTTTAGCGTTAAAGTTTTAATCATCCATAGCAGACAGTGGTCTGCCACGGCTTGCTGAAGACTTCCTATCTTGAAAGATCGGTTGTCCATTGTTTCGTCCTATCGCATCAAGTTCGCCTACAACTGATTCATTTTGCTCAATGTTCCTGTTTTCATAGTAAGCCTTTTGAGCTTCACGTTTTTCAACAGGCATTTCACAGAGCAACATGCCTTCAATTCCAATTGAACCTGCCCACTGGCCGTGATTGATAGTCGGAAACAACTTATCATCTTTAACGGTGTCAGCAGGGCGTGGTTGCCATCCTTCTCGCATACGCTTGTATACGTTGTCTGGCGTTTCCTTACCCTGAATCGAGGTAGCTATCCATCGTTGAACATACCCTGGACGAGCTTCTGGAGCGTCCAACAATGCTGGTGGTTGCCATGCGGTATCGGGGCGAGGAGCCTCCTCACGCACAGAATTACGGGTTTCACTTGCGCGAACATTTCTTGCTTCAGCCATTTAACTATTCCTTTCTAGTTTTCTAATTTCCGAGGCGTATCGTTTTAAACCAGCCTCATCTGTTATTCCAACTTCTCTAGCCGCTGATAGTTGTTGCTTAGTCAGGCGAACCCTATTGCCCTTGTAGTTTGGAGAACCACCGCCTGTAGAGGGCGCGACTGGTGACCTACTTTTGGTTCTCATCGGTTTACTCGGACTTGATCCTGAAACTAACTCAGGAAATACGTTTTGTAAACGATTATTTAATTGATTATAATATTCATCACTGTCCTTGTCGAACCCTTCAATATCTAATTGGACATCAATGGCTCTTGCGGCCGCAGTTTCACGCTCGTAACCTGAGCCATTAAACCATTTATTTTTATCCCACCACTGCATTGCCTTTACAGGGGCAGGGTCTTGTGCCGCTTGCACCGCCCTACCGACAGTTGGGGATGCGGTTTCCTGTTGCACTCTCTGGTTTTTCTGCATTTCTGCTACACGCATTGCGGCTCTCATGTCTGCCATCTGTTCCGAGAAATCTACTTGAGCTTCTGTATCACCCTCCTCGACAGCTTTCTTTAGAGCTTCCTTAGTTTGCGCGTATCTCTGGTTAAAGGCATTTTCAGAATTTTGCTGAGATCCTTTCTCCAGTCTTTCTAGCCGAGCGGCAAGTTGTGCATTCTGCTCTTGTATTTGACGAGCCTGAACTTCTGCATCTCTGCGTTGCGCCACTAACTTCTGGATTCTTTTCTGAACTTTTTCTCCATACTCAGGATCTGGCTCAGGTTTTTTCTTGGCTTCCTTTGTCTCCTCCTCGACAATATCATTAACTTCCTCCTGCGGATCGTCAGTGATTTCGATTTGGAACTCTTCTGGCTCTGCTTTAGCCTTTTTTATTTCGTCATTGATTTCCTCAATAACGCTGTCTGCTTCACTACTCATGGTTGCGTCCTCCAAGTTTTACGCTAGATATGCGGAGATTTCAGCCTCTTCAGGAATAATCGATGTTAATTCATCGTCATTCAGTAAAAGAAACTTAACTCCATTAATTGTAATCTTCTGACCTGCGTACTTTCCATACGTCACACGATCATTAACTTTTGGACTTAACGTCTTCCAAGCCTCTCCCGTGTCACGATCTCGGTATGCCAAATCTCCCATAGCCGCAATTCTGCCGTGGGATGTCAGATACTCTTCATTGTCTTTTGAGATAGGGGCGAGATATAGACCGCCCTTTGTTTTCATGTTCACCTGATTTGGTTGAACTAGAACTTTCCAATTAAGTGGCTTCGGCAATTCGGCCTTAGTTACACTTCCTTCGCTTTCTTCGTCTTTCCAGACTGCATGTTGATGAGACATGTTTAATCATCCTCTTCGTTAAAGTTTTTAAATGTTTCGTCGATTAAGTCGGAAGACCTCTGTAAGCCTTCCGCTACACCAACGTCCTTCTGATATGCTCCGAAGTCAACTTCTCGACCCAAGAGCATTTTTTCAGCTATCTCTAGCCGTTCCTTCTTCAGATTGTCTTTTATCTTCTGAAGTAGATCTGTTATCGTCATCTTTTACCTTTCCAGACATATTTACGCCCTTGACGAATACTTTTACATCTTTACTCATTTCAGTAACCCTTCTTACCGCCTTTTTTCTTTCCACCTTTTTTCTTCATTTTTTTCTCCTTTTTTTTATTTTTGGTTTTACCGCCTTTCATAAGCGAACCAAACGATGTTCTATTCATACACTTAACTCCTATGAATTACAATTGTCACGTCATTTTGAACGTATGATTTACTATAGTTGTAAATCATACAATTCATACACCTTTTGACCACCGTATGAAAAACGTATGAAAAGCGTATGAAAACGTATGAAATATATTACATTTAGTACTTGTAATTGCTTGTGTCTGCTATTATATGTTATGTATAGAGAGAAAAAACGAATCAGTAGGGAGAAATAAAATGGAAGTAAAAAAATTATATGATGCGAGAGATTTAGGTGAATTTACTGAAGGTAAAGATTTAACCTTAAAGATAGAGTGTATTGATGAGGATGGTTCTGAATACTACGGTTGGTATTATACTGTCGGCACTCATCACAGTGGAAAGAAATACAATTTCTTTAAAACCAGATTACCTAATGGAAAAAAATGTCAAAGAAAAGTGTCCAGTAAAATTGAAAATATTCTTATTTCAATAATTAAAAAAAATGTAGATCAAAAAAACTATTTAGGGTGGCACAAATTAAAAATATAAATTTTACAAAATCAGCCTCACTTCGGTGGGGCTTTTTTTATTTATTTTACATTTAGCACTTGTAATTGCTTGTGTTTGCTATTATATATAATTTATAGAAACAAGGGAGAAACAAAATGGAAAAAATCGTAAATGAAATTGCAACTCTGAAGGCTCAGATTGCAGAATTGTCAAAAGACTTAAAAGCTAAAGAGTCTGTATTAAAGGCAATCGGTTCTGGAACATACGAGGGTAGTGAACACTACGTTGTCGTTTCAGAGGCAACTCGTAAAACTCTAGATATGAAAGCCGTTAGAGCAAAATTATCTAGACAGTTCATTCAGGCAAATACGAATGAGACTGATTACCTTACTCTTAAAATTTATGGGTATGGTAAAAAGATAGCCGCTTAACAATGATTGACACTGCTAGTTATTGCTAGTAGTGTCTTCATATTAACGAATCACTAGGGAGAAACAAAATGGCGAAATTGGCAAATCAAGAAGTGGTTAAAGAATTAACCGAAAAAGCAATTATCAGCATCGAAGATGCTATTTCAAAGGGTCTAAGTTGGAAGCCTGAATTTAAGGGCACTGGTGGACTTGCGTATAATATGTTTACTGGCAATGTCCTAAGTGGGGGCAATCAGTTGATTGCACTACTTTCTGGAGTTGACACTCGGTGGGCAACACCGAAAGCCCTCAAAGCTAAAGGCGTAGCTTGGGCGAAGGGATCGAAGACGACTACGTTTTTATTCCCAATTACAATCACCAAAGATAGTAAAACTGGTGAAAAGCTAGAAAATCCGTTTATGTATTTCAAAACGTACCGAATGATTAATGGTGCGGATATTGTTGATTTACCTCAAGAAAAGTCTGATGAAGTCACTCTAGAAGAGAGACACACCAAGATCGATGAGCTTGTAGCTGTACTTGGGGCAGATGTCCGTGAGAGCAGTAGAGGTCAGTGTTTTTATAACTATAGAGATGACTACATCCACATGCCGTTTAAAAAGCATTTTGATTCTATAAACAGTTGGTATGCAACTTTATTCCACGAGATCGGCCACTGGACTGGTCATAAGAGCCGCTTAAATAGGCTTGGTAAACAAGATAAATCTGAATACGCATTCGAAGAGCTAGTGGTTGAGTTGTTCAGCATCTACGCATGTAAGTTTTGTGATATATCTTTTGAGCCTACAGAAAATAATGCCACTTACTTATCAAGTTGGCTCAAGGCTCTAAAGCAAGATGCTTCATTCTTGTGGAAGGCATCAAGTCGGGCAACAGACATATTAAACTATGTCTTGCAAGCCCAAGAAGAGCTTAAAAAAGCCGCTTAAATTTAACAGGGGAGCCTTGCGCTCCCCACAATCCAAGGGAGAAATAAATGTTGGATGATACTAAACCACCTCTGAGTTCTCGCATCAGGTCTATGATACTGGTTTACGATGCCTTCGGGGAAACCTACACCGATGCAGATAAGAAATTTGCATTAAAAATTATGGCTAACTTACTAAAGGAGGTAGTTGGTGATGACGTTGTCTGAGTTAAGAGATTGGATAGAGGTTCAAATAGAGCGGCATGAAAGGACGCTCGAAACCTCTAAAGATGCTCGTGCAATTAAAGATTCAATGGCCAAGTTGGTGGCTTATAAACGAACTTTGGTTAGATCTAAGGGAGGTGAATAAAATGGAGTTTAGTTTATTAGGGTTTTTAATCCTTTTAATCATAACCAATCTTTAATTAATCAGGGGAGCCTTGTGGCTCCCCACAATCGTTTGGAGAAATAATGACTACTTGGAGATATAAGAATATAGATAAAATGCCCCAATGGGTAAAAGAACAGTCAAGTATCCGTGAAGGACTTGAGCATATTATTTTTATGCATACGATGGAGGGCGAAAAACCTGCCGTTGTAGGCGACTATATCCACATGGATTCAAGAGGCCATGTGCATGTATATAAGGAAAATCCAAAGAAAAGTTTGTTTTTTAAGATATTTAATCGATAAAGTACTTGCAATTACTAGTAACTGCTACTATATATACTGTATAACGAATCAGTAGGGAGATACTAATGTAGCGAAAAAGTAACGTCACAAAAAGTGCAAGTAGGTTCACCTCATCGAATTGAAAGCTATGACGAAACGAGGTAGTATGAGGTCACATTAGAGGAAGTCTAGTCTAATGTGAAGGCAGTGAAGCCACCACTTTAGCAAGCAACCTTTACGGAGCCTCTGCTACTAGAAAAGCCTAGCACAAATCAAACAAAATCAGCCTCACCGAAAGTGAGGCTTTTTTTATTTATTTTACATTTAACACTTGTAATTACTCGTCTTTACTATTATATATATTACATAACAAAAAGGGAGAAATAAAATGCAACCATATTACTTAGAAAATATAGATCTAGATGACGGGCTTTCAGTAGTTATTTCGGATCTTAAAGAGCTTGTTTCTTGGAACAGCTTTGCCGCTTCTTTAGTTGAACAGTATGATAGAAAAGGTTCTCTTTCAGAAAAACAAATTTCTTCAGCGAAATCTATGATTTCTAAAGTAAAAGAAAAAAAGACTTTTGCTTCTATCGATCTTTCAGGTGTTAAGTCTATTTTTGATAAAGCACACAAAGCTATTAAAACACCAAAATTTAGATATGACGATATTGTTATATCTCGCGCCCCAGATCATGGTGCAAATAAAGGCGCACTTTACGTTAAAATTAATGGTGATTATGTTGGTAAAGTTGCAGATGGGTGTTTCAAGCCTAGAAACGCTCCTGAGGGTACTCTTTCTAAACTCAAGGCAATTGCTAAAGACCCACTTAGTTCTGCCATTGCATACGGGCGTAAAACAGGTCAGTGTGCGTGTTGTGGGCGTGAACTTACCAATCATGGCAGTATAGATCGTGGGATCGGGCCTATTTGCGTTGAAAAATGGGGATTGGATATAGGAGAATAATATGAAATTTGGAATGCAATTTACAAAAGGTGAGCTTAATCTAATCTTAAAGGGATTAAGCTCTCTCAGTGAGGCTAAGATGCTTCACGGCAGAATCTCTGCGTTAATTAAAAACGCAGAGCATAGAAAAGCAACTGATGATGGGATTTACAAAACCTTCCCAATACATAAATTAAAATGAGTATTAAACCTCGAAAACATTGTAGTGAATGTCTAGGCGAAGGCATTATAGAAATCCTTGAGGTTGTCAGGGCAAGTGGTGATTATACCTACGCAGAGCTAGAGCATGTTGATGATAAAACTTGCGATTGGTGCGAGGGATCAGGAGAGGAGCCTGTTATTCATTAAGTTTTTCAGCACCAAGTTCTGCTTGAGTTACAGCCGATTCTGATTTTCTTTGATAAGGTTTTTGAGCTTTTTGTTCTTTTGGTATCATATTATATAAAGTCTTTAATGCACCAAAACTACCTTTTAAAACAGGCGCACCGATTGCCGCTCCAACGCCAAATTCAACCATTGCCTCTGGGTTACCAACGTCAGGCATTCTCTTTAAGATTTCTTTTTGGTATTCTGAAGTTCCTTTTTTTATTCCCACAGATTCCAATTGAGCGTCAAGCTCTTCTCTAATTTCATTTCTGTACTTATTCATTTTTATGCCATACAAATATGCATTTATAGCATTTCCGAGATCTGACGCTATTGGAATTCTGTAGCCAGTTAAATCTTCTGATACTTGCCCACCTACATCTAATTGATATGGATCAAGACTAACACTAAAATTATCTAGGCGAGGATCTCTACCCCCGACAGATTGCCCTAAAGAATTAATTTCACCTATAGCACCTAGACCTGAACCTGTTGGTTTTCTTGATGATAACAAGTTTCTTGCCATGTTTCTTACAATTTGTAGTGGTGTAAGTTCTGCCATTAGGTATCTCCTGCGGATAGTTCTCTAGCTAGTATTCTTAATGTCTCTTGGAAGCCCTTATCTAGCTCCTTAGCGGCCTTAGCAAACTTTTTAGGGCTTATGTCATCACTGTCCAGACCTCGCCTCTCTAGGAACTTCTTAGCCGCTCTAATCTCAGCTTGGGCTACCTTTTTAATTGCCGCTCTTGCCATAATACCTCACCATGCCTTGCACGACCAATATCGTGCTTTTGTTTTAGGGCCAGGATTATCGCAATTATGTCTCGCCCTGAAATTCTTTCTACGCCCCTTCTGGTTTTTCTTAATCCGCATATTAGGATCGCCAAAGGTAACGCGCTTCACTTTATCTCCATCTGAGACATATACAACCGACTTCTTCTTGCCGTAACTTGTCTCACCCTTAGCAATGCGTCTGGGTTTATTTAATTTTACGCTCTTACCTTTGTAAGTTGCCATTACTCTGGCCTTCCTTTCATTTTAGATAAAGCACCGCCATCCATAAAACTTTTAACCTTATCAATAACATTCTGTCGAGCTAAATTTTCTGCTTCAGGTGAATAAGCTGATGGGTTGTTCATCCAATCTCCTGCAATATAGCTAGAACTAAAGTCATCTGGAGCTTTCACATTGCCATACAAAATATTTTTATTAGTTGTTGTCAAAGATAAAACTTCGGGTTTAATTCCAGATACATTAGCAATTACTTCATCTTGACTATCTATTAATTGATTAGCAACCCTCGCAGGATCGGTTATTTTATCATAGCCTTTTATATCATCTACAAAGCCATCGTTTATAATTTTTTTATTTAATATACTGTCAGGACGCTCTAGTGATGGTATGTGAGCAATTATTTTTTCTCTTGGTACATCATAACGAACTAATGCTTGCTTATTACCGAATGGAACTTTTGATCCTTCCATAGAGCTTTGAGAAAAAAACTTAACATTATCTGCAACTTTATTAGGATTTAATGTTGTTGATATTATTTTTTCGGATTCAATACCTTTATCTGGATCGTATTGTATATATCTATATACAGGAATAGTATCGCCATAACCCTTCATATCAAGCGTTTCATTTGTTGCTTTAAGTACGTTTGGGTTAGCTTTTAGCTGTGATGCAAGGTCATTTCTAGATATTTTTGTTTGATTTAAGACCCACTTAGCTATTAACTCTTTTAATGGTAAGACTTCAGACAAAGCTCCATATGCATACTTTATGCCTTTTGCGGCTTCATCATACTTACCCATTACTTTTTTGCTTTCTTCTTATTCATCTTTTTGAAATCCGCGCCAGTAATTTTGTTCTTTGGCTTGGCTTTCGAAGCAATTTTCTTTTGAGCTGGGCTTAGTTTTTTCATGCCTTGTGTACCTTCTGTATATCGAACGATGCTTTCTTACTTGCGCCCTTGTGTGGCTTGTAGCCACCAGCAGGGTTCTTCATTAGCTTAAATCCCTTGCCAGACTTCATCCAATGAAAACCTTTGGGAGCTTCTACTGATTTTTTTGCCATTACTTCTTACCTTTCCAGTTTGTACGTTTTGCACTTGTCTTTCGTTTTGTAGCCGCCTTGCCTGCCTTAGTCTTACACTGCGCCATAGTCGGACGGCAAGCAGGATAACCTTTTCTCTTGCTAGAAGTGCGTGACTTCCTACCGCAAGGCTTGCCTGTCTTACAGTCTACCCAACCCTTACCGCTGTTCTGGGAGAACCATGTTCTTAAACTATTACTACTTTTTCTTTTTTTTGGCACTTTTATTACCCCAATTTTTAGCCCCTACTTTGCGACATTTTACTAACGCTCCCGATCCATATGCACTTGGCCATGTACCACCATTTCTGGTGTAACGGGCTTTTACCTTTTTATAACAGGCATCTCTTTTTGGTTTTTTCTTTTTTGCCATTACTGAGGTTTACCTTTTATTTGAGATAAAGCACCTGCGGTTGCTATTGGTGCTACTGCCGCACTAAGGTTCTTTAAATTTTCTAATCTAGAATCAAAACGTGCATATTTAGATCTTACATTTTTAGGATCAAAAGTTAAAAAAGTTTTTTCGCCAAATCCTTCTGGTGAAATTAACCCATCATATCCTGCTTCTTTTAAAATATTTGAACTATTATTTTTTCCAAAAGTATTTATTAACTTTGTTAAAACGTCAAGTTTTGGTAGTTCTGGATCAAGAAAAACACTTTTAATATTAGTTGATTTTCCCTCACCCACAAAACCTTTAATAAACACACCAGGTAAAGAATTTTTACCATAATCTTTATATTCAACTGAAAAATCAGATGGAAGATCTTCAAAAGTTTTACCAATCTTTAATACAGAATCTCCTGCTTTTTCGTTTGTATCAAAAAGATTACCACCCTTAACTTTTACTGGAATTATGTTGCCACCTTCTTTATAGAGATCTTCATCTAATTCATAGCCAGTGATATATGGTTTTTTTGGTATATATCTGTCTGCACGTTCTGTAGCTGTTGTCGAATAAAAACCTTGACCATAAGCATCTATTCCTGTTCCAAACCTACCTTCATCGACCGATTCAAAATTATCTCCTGTGCCGTGGTATGAATCAACAAAATCAGCATCTTTAGCCCTAGCTAATCTACTCGCCTCATCCATAGGCAAATCATAGTTTTTATAAAGATACGCATTATCTGCGGCTGAAAGCATTTCGTCTGTAACTTCGTCTGCCCTGCCTGACCTTAATAAATCAAGTACATACTGTGCTATTTTTTCAGATTCAGTTGATTCCCTAGCACCACCAGACCTTAGCTTATCAAATCTCTCCACAAGTTTAGATAAAGCTCCGTAGCCAGACTTTAATAGCTTTGCACCTTCATCATATTTACCCATTATATGCTTGCCTTTGCTTGTCTAAAATAGTATATTGCGTTTATTATTATGGGAGATAAAAAAATGGATAAACGAAATAAAGAAGCACTTCTAGATGAAATTTGGAAAATAGTTTTAGAGGCTTCAGGTAATGAAGAAATAACTTTAGATCTACAAGTAAAATTAGACACTATAGAAGATATGTTGGATAATGCATTAGGTTTAAATGAAGAGGGAATAAAGCGTTTCATTAGTTACGGCCTTTCAAAAGCTCAGTAAATCTACTGACCTCATCTACCATTTGCTGATCAACTTTTTGATTTATTGATGGGGTCATTAAAAAAGCTCTTTGTACGTTTGACTTTCCAGTTTCTGCTTTTCTTTTGGCCATGTTTTTATAAAAATCTCTCCAGATCAATTCTCCTGGTACATCTACAGGCAAAGCTCCTCTGTATTTACCCTTAACTTCAGTATTATATGTTTTATGGCGAGATGGAGAAGTTTTAATAGAATCAAGCGCACCTATAGATCTACCAGTAGAAAAAGATGGCGTTGTTAACAATGCAGGCTCAGTAATAGCAGTTCTTATTACACCAAGGTCAGGAAAACCTACTTCTTTAAAAGAATTTTTATCCATTTGTTGCCAAAGTTCTCGCCTAGCTGTCATAGGCATATTATCTACATATTCACGGACTTTAGGGCTTAATATTCCAACCCAATTAGGGTCAACTTTTTCTTTTATTAAATCATCGTAAGATTTTGCCGCTTTTTTTGTAATTTTGCTTTGCTCTATCATTCCTAATGTTGCGTCTGACATCATTTTAGATGCATCACCAGATTGTCCAGCCATTGATGTATAAACCATCAAAGGATTATCCATTTTTTCCATAGCTCTAGCTTTATTAAGCATAGCATTCTTTTCAGATGCCCAAATTCCTTTACCACTACTACGCATAAACTGATTACCACCTTGCATATCAACAGGTTGATCGAGCTTTACGCCTGCAATTTCCTCAAGAGTTTTTCCTGCATACGTTCTATCACCATATGCAGGAGTTAATACTCTTCCCTGAAGTTCTGAAATGTCAATTTCTTTACGCGGTATTAAAACGCCTGTATCTGTAGCTTTGTATTCTATATCTTCTACAAAATCAGGAAGTTTAGTTGCACCCATTTCAGCAGGATCTAAATCAGTCTTTGTTGGTCTTTTAAGATTTTTTAAGGCTCCATAGCCTTCTCTCTGTCTAATAAACTTTTGAACAATTTCAGATATAAAATCTGAAACATCTAAACCTAGATCAACAAGTTTTTTCCTAGACATTAATTTTTACCTTTAAAAACCATCAAGGTTAATTAGTATGTGAGTTTATTTTTTAGCTTTTTCTGATAGAATCAAACCAAGTACCGAACAACCAAGCCCGATAAACAGCCCTTCACCTCCAAGACCTAAAATTAATGAAAGAGCTATAATTCCTATTCCAACTGCACCCCAACTTGACGGCTCAGATAGTCTGTTCATAATCCATTTCATGTTCTTTTCCTTCCTTTTGTTTTATAGCCAGAGGCATAAATCGCTCTGCCCTGACGCTCTGCTTGCTTCTTCGTCTTGTAAATCTTTCCAGACTTACCCCATCGGTAACCACCTTTAACTTTCGTTACAGGCATTTAACCTCCAAGAATCTTATTCATCATTTCGTGAACATCGCCAGAACCGACTTTCATCACTTTGACTTTCATATCCTTGCCGTCATCCATCATTTCCATGTCTTCCTCTTCGTACTCTTCATCATCATCGTACATGCCGTACTCACCCTGATGGCAGAGCAATAGGAAGTTCACAAGCTGATCGTCACTCATATCTAAACCATCTGCATTGTGAGGGAAGCCCATTTTCTCTTCGAAGAGTTCTGCATTCTCTTCCATGTTTTCTACATTTACTTCAGCCATTTTATTCTCCTTCTCTGACAACTGATCTAGACATTTCACCTTCTCTAACAGGTGATGCTGGGTCTAGCATTTTTAAATATTCATAGATATCTTTTTCACCTACACCTTTGGATCTTAGTACGCTTGGTGTAGAACCAAACATTTCACCTTCTCTGGTAGCACCTTTTATTAGGCCACTATTAATACCACTTAAAGCACCACGATCCCTAAGATCATCCATAATTTGACCTGAGCCACCGCCAAACGCATCACCCAAAGTATCCATAATAGACATCATTGTAGCTCTTGGATCATTTATTAACCTATCTATAAAACTTTCTTTAGCCTCAGGAGGTAATGCGTTCATAAACTCTTCGGCCATCATAATCTCTGGTTCTGTTAATTCATCTGAAAAACCAAGATTTGCTCCTTGTCTTGCCCCTACATTCAGTTCATCTAAACTTACTTCACGCGGATCTATTGCGCCCATATCTCTGTACATATCATCGCCAGTTCCGCCTGGTGGTGCTGAAAGTATTCTATTCTCGTCTGCCATTGTTTTATTCCTTCTATGCTACTATTGGTAAATTGTATGCCTCAGTTGGTGTGCCTCTTCTCCAGTTAGATCCTTCCTCAGCGTAATAATTACTGGATGGTGCTTCAAAATATTGCCCTGTGTATGGGTTAAAGAAGGGTGTCATAACCGAAGATCCTACTCCTTCCGACATGTATATGCCTTGTGGGGCAACACTTGCCATATAGTTGGGCTGACCTGACCCAAATTTACCTCCGTAAGAACTTTGACCTACAAGAGTTGGATCTCCTGCCAACCATTTTCTATAGTTAAACCTATCATATATTGATTGTTCATCGTCAACTGGTGGCATCATTGCTTCAATATCATCATCGCGAAGATAGAGATCTCTAAAAATAAATGCGTCATTTAATGGATAGTCATTTCCACGAATTATCGTAGATCGTTTATCATAAGGAATACTTGAGAAGTCATCGCTTGTCCTATTTTTATATTCTGTAGAAGGTAAGTTTGTAGGTGGTACTATCATGTTTCTACCCATTGCCGCATCTCTTATACTTTCTCCACCTTTTCCAGCATTATACATAGATCCACCCGTCAAGGCTTGAGGCACAGGAGTTCTAAGTAAATTATTTGTTAGCATTATTTCTGGCTTTGCGTCATTTACTGCAACTGTCTCAGCAGAGGGCAGAAGTGCGGCTTCATTTCTCATACGATCTCGTGTTGCGTCATTTATTACTGTTGGGGGCAGAAGTGCGGCTTCATTTCTCATACGATCTCGTGTTGCATCATTTATTACTGTTGGACGTAAGTTGCTAGTGGCTGTTAAAGCACCCATTGGATTTTTTTGTTGAAAGGATGCCTCTGGTTCAATTCCACCCATATCTCCAAAAGCTCCAAATGGATTTGGCGCACTTTCATTTGATGTTGCGAATGTTGTGGGTAAATTTGGCCCAATGGGTTCATCATAAGCAGGGGAATACGTTCCTCTTCCCGTTAGTGCGCTTGGAACCTTATCTTCAAATTTATTAAGTAACATAAGCGCACCTGCACCTGGTATCAACGCACCTGCCAATGGCAAACCTGCTTTCCTCATGCCCTTACCAAACATAGTTAAATTAGGATCTGACGCTCTGTTAGGGTCTAACTGTGGAATACCTCTGTATGCCTCTGGAAGTGTCGGGTCATAAATAACAGGTTGTGCGCCTGAGCCATCGCCTGTCGTTCCAATGCCATACACACGACCCATAGCATCCGTAGATGTTAATATGTTACCATCACCATCCCTATCTAAAGGATTTTTAGCCTTATTTGCCGCCCTAATAGCCGCTATCTCCGCAGGTGTTTTGCCTGCAAATTGATTAGATGTTTCTTGATATTTTTCGGTTCTGCTTAAATTCTGAGCGGCCAAACGTGGTGTGACTAACCCTGTCGCAATACCTTTACTGTCTTGTGCGCCTACACCCAACGCGCTCTGAACTTCTTGTCCACCCCATAAACCACCGCTACTCGTAATGCCGCCAATAGTTCCAACATTATTAGGGTCAGTGCTTATTATGGAATTTCCGCTTTTACTCAGTCTTGCATTGCTAAATATCTTACCGCCAACGCTTAAATCATTACCAACTGAAAATACATCATCCCGTTTACCAAGAATATTCTCAGCCTTCATGCTACCATCCGAAAAATTACCTTGCCCATACTCAACTCTTTGAGAGACTAAATTACCGCCCTCATCTCTGGAGTGAGATACAGATTTAGAAGCTCCAGGTGCATTTTCGTTTCGTGAATGCGCTGGATTATCGCGCTCCCTAAAGTAACGTCTTGTTTCAGCCGCTGAAATCCCTGCCTTACTGTGCGATCGTCTTACTTCAGCGTCTTCTTGACTGCCAGAACCGCCCTGATTTCCACCACTACCACCAAAACACATAAAACTATCCTCTTCTTACTTGTGGTTGAGCCATAGATGCCATAACGCCATCTAATGCGCCCTGACCCCTATCACCCCTGATTTCAGCTATCTTATTCATCAAATACTGCGTCATTACATCACCGCCCTGAGGCATTTGACCTTGTGGCATAGGAGGCTGACCCTGCTGAATAACGGGGCCAAATGCCTGTGGATTAATCGGTGCTATAGAGGCCAACATATCATACGCCATCGTTCTTCATTGCCTCCATCTGTAGTTCAGCCGCATTTTTCTCTCGCTCTAACTGAATATCAGCCGCGTTCTTCTCACGTTCTAACTGTAATTCAGCCTCTAGCTTCGCTACCTTAGCCTGTAGGTCAGCCTGAGCCTTCATCTGCTCGATTTGCATGTCTTGCTGTGCTTCTGCCTGCTTAATTTGGATATTTGATTCCGCTTTAGCCTGATCCGCTTGTATTTGCGATTGAGTTCTAGCTTTTAATGCCTCAGTCTCTAATTGTGCAAGCTGTTGCGCGTACTGTAGTGGATTACCCTGTTGCTGACCTTGTTGCATAGCCGCTTGTAAAGCAGGGATTGGTTGCATTTGAGGCGATGCCTGAACAACTTGAGCCGCCCTCTGGCTAATTAACCTGTCTAAATCAGGGTTTACATCCTCAAATTTAAAGTCTGGGTCTTTAAAGTCAGGCATTGGCGGCATTTCCATACCAATACCAGCCTCCATGCGAACTCTGTAAAGTAACGCAATATGCTCCGCTATGTGAGCTACCAGTACAGGCTGTATTTGTGCCGCACCTGGATTACCGCCCAGAGATGGATCTTGCATAAACTGTAAGTGAACAGCAATGTGAGAATCGTGATCTTGCTCAGGAAACGCACGAATTGGCTTGCCGTACATCACCGACATGTTCTCATCGATCGGATCCATCTGGACAGCCTCCTCAGGCGGCTTCAGGATTTCGTCAATGTTGGGAACTCGTATCGCCTCATACATCCGCTTGTATGCGCTGTATAAATCGTGGAACTGAGGTGCTGACTGAGCCATCTGTAAAATAGCCTGAGCCTGAGCAATCCTCTGTGCCGTTGAAAATATGTTGGGGTCACTGACTGGGAGGATGTCAATGCGATCGTTGAAGTCTGCCGCGAATATCTGTTCGCTACTACCCGACAACGAAAATGTAAACGATTCGGGCAAGTTCTCTGCGTTTAGTTCAGCCAGTAGCTTGAACTCTTGCCCTTGAGCATAATGCAACCTTTTATGGATGGCCGAGAACGCTTTACTGCCTTGTTCTATCAAAGCCACTGTGGAGCCTACAGGTGCATTAGGGTTTACATCCCCAACATTTAAATCCGCTGTACTCGCAAATCTCTGACCTGCCTGAACAATAAATCCAAGCAAATTAAAGAGCGACTGACTTGGCTCCTTAAATGGCAATGGCATTATCGCCTTGTTAACGTCATCAACTGTTGCGTCTAAATCTACGAACTCACCAGGATTTACCTGAACTTCTCCACCCGAAACTCTTCCTCTTAACTTAAAGCCGCCCTGCATATTCGCAAATGCCGCTGAATCAAGCAACGCCCTCAGTGAGCCTGTTGCCGCTTTTCCTAATCCACCGATCATGTGGTATAGGCCAAAACCATAAAAACCTAAACCTGGTAAAAACTTATAAGAGACAAACCAATCTCTCCTGATCTTTCTTTCGTCATCCTCTCGCCAGTTTCTCCTGACACTCACAATCGACTGATTATCGTAATCAATCGTAACAACGTATGGGAAGTGAACTTCGTTGTCCTCCTCCTCATCGTCATTATCGTAATCGCTTACACCACTAAACTTCTCGTAGACATGCATCTCTAGCAACGTCACGATTTGATCTTGTGCGTCATCGCCATACTGGTCAACGCCCTCAATCTCGCCAACAGTATCTCCAGATGGATCTAAGTCACTGCCCTGATATTCAACAGGAAGATAATAGCCAGACTGAACGTATCGGTTATAATCGTTTTTCGGTAATCGAATCACTTGCGTGTACCGAGGTGATGTCGGTAAATCCTTGCTCTCTGGAGCTACAACAAAATCTTCTGCCTTTACAAACTGGGCGCACTGCCTGTCCATATTCGCATCCCACCAAACCTTCTTAAAGGTCTGACCGACCAAAGGTAGGTGGAATAGCATTTGATCTAAGTCTGGGAAATACTCAGGCATCTCCTGAGTAATCTGGTAATTCATAAATTCTCTGACGCGCCTTGACTGCTCTTCTAGCTCCTCACTCGGATCACCAACAATAACAGTTTTCACTGGGCCGCCTGATGGGTATAACTCTGCAATCGCTCTGGCGTTAAACTGTGTTGCCGCCTCAGCGATCATCGGGTGAACGACTGTCGATAATCCACGGGTCGCTCTCTCATCTTCTGATTCGTCTAAGCCACCGTCAGGGTCTACTGTCTTCAGCCCCTCCTTGTATCGCTCCTCCCACTCAGATCTAGAATCTTTGTCAGTCTCGAAATACGAAATCAAAGTTTGTGCTTTTCGCATTAGATCTCGGTCGTCAATCACTTCTGCCAAGTTCGAATCAAAATCGTTTGGCGAATCTTCAATGCCAATGTCTAGATCTGGATCGCCAACTAAA
>Ga0208669_1000063_pt1 | contig 47667 bp, 67 predicted proteins | sample 21_taG_FD_184095 | JGI IMG/M metagenome (GOLD analysis project Ga0208669, IMG submission 184095) | Marine viral communities from the Subarctic Pacific Ocean - 21_ETSP_OMZ_AT15319 metaG (SPAdes) (version 2) | ecosystem: Environmental > Aquatic > Marine > Oceanic | place: Pacific Ocean | collected...
TCAGAGGTAACATTCAATGGTCTGTTAGCAATCGCATACATTTCAGTAGTTGCAAGTTTTATAGCATACTTCTGTTATTGGGTAGCTGTAAAGAATATTGGAGCTACAAATACAGGTTTAGTTGAATTGGGAACACCAATTTTTGGAGTGACACTTGGTTACTTTTTTCTATCCATGTCACCATCTTTGTGGCAGATAGCTGGACTCGTAATGATTTCAGGTGGATTATTCTTAGTCTATAAGGAAAAACAAATAGTATATGACCAATGAGTTTATTGTTGAGGGGGGTGGATTTGCATTTGAAGTCCCCCACTCTCATTACTTTAAATTTGAATTGTTGGAAGGACAACAAATATTAGATGTAGCAATTTGGACTAAAGATAATCCTAAACACGAATTCCTAAGTATGCATCATACTATGTTTATGCATGGAAGAAAAGTTACTAAAGGTTCTTATTTGTGGTCTGATTATATAGAACGCAAAATGATAGCAAAGTGTGTTGATGAGACAGAGTATGAATCATCAAGTCAAGGATATTTTCATCATGGAGTTATGGGTTATTGTGATGATACGGAAAGTAAGGATACAATTGTTGAAGGTATAAGCTGTAAAACAAATTTTCTTAATAGTATTGAGAAGTTTGGGTTAGGAGTTGAGCATCTGAATGACAATACAATAAATTTGTTCGATAAATTTAGTTGTAGTCCCGATGGTAAGTTATTAAATTTCGCATCTGACGCGGTAAAGGGAGATTATATAACATTCATGAGTGCTGAAAATCTTTTAGTTTCTGTTTCACTATGTCCCATTGCAACAAATTGGAAAGATTTAGACAGAGGACAAATAGCAACATATGCTAAAAAAATAAAGGTATCTATTTATGAATAGTAAAGAATTTGTAATTAATTGGTTTGAAAATCATATATGGGCTCGTCCATTCCCATCCAAAATATGTGATGGGGTTGGTGCCGTCGCGATAAGAGATATACCAAAGGGAACGAGTGTATGGGATTTAGCCCCAAAAAGTGTTAAGTCTTGGGTAGAGTGGGAAGATATTTCCCATTTTTCAGAAGGTCTATTACGATGTGTATACGATATTCAGGCACATTGTGGAGTAGAGGTTATGGGCGAGGATTTTACTTGGAGTAAAGAACTTGGGCCACTTTGGATGTACACTACAAAAGATATAAATTATCAATCCACATGGTTTTTCCAAAACTATTCTGATACACCAAATCTCGATGCGTTCTCAAGAGGAAACCGAGATTTTTATTTTATTGCAAATCGTGATATAAAAAAAGGTGAAGAATTAACAGAAAGTTTATACTATGAAGGATGGTATGGAAACTCAGATTAGGTATGTCGATTTTGGTTTAATATCAAAAGAACTTTACACAGGTATTTGGGAATATCAAACTTTAGTAGATATCCAACAACCTACTATTATACAATGGTCAATGAAAAAGAACATTCCAGTTTTTTTCGGTGTTTATCCTGATGATATCACACATATTTTAGATGAGTTAGATGAGAAGGTTAGAATCTTTGATGCTATTAACTCGCCCCCACCAAGAGACGAAAATGGTAAATTAATTATAGACCAAGAACTTGGTGTACCCACCACAGCCTTTTATCTTGAAGGCCCAAGAATAACAAACTTTAACTTATTTTCTAAGAAGGAACAAGACCATGTTTGGTCAAGATTTCAAGATTCTATCTCTGAAGAGACCAGCAAACTTGGTATTGAGATTAAGTGGAATTCAAGAAATGATGCTTCGTTTTTTAGTGATGGTAAATGGAAAAAATTTGTAGGTGGTGGAAAGGTAGATATCTTTGATTGGACAGAGACAAACATGACTATTAGTTATGATATAGATGTTGATATGGCAAATCATATTAGAAAATTAGATTACAAGAAGCAACTTAAGGCAGTTTTACTTGATAAAGAAGAATTTGTTGGTGATATGGGAGACATCATGGCTGGATTGTCAACAGTGTATCCGTCCATTAATCAAGAAAAGTTTAATCTTGATGTGGTAAAAAATATATCATCAAAATTAAATTGTACACTCGAATATGGTAGTTCAACTACCGAGGAGCTTGAAACTATATCGAATAGAGGTAAAATGAGGTTATGGAATAAACAATGGATGAATCAAGGTATTGATGTGCATTATAAAGAATGATTTGAAAATTTAACAAACTAATTATAATCATGAAAACAAAATCTTTGTTTGACCACATCACCCACATAACATCTAAACAGACTAAGAACTATTGGGAAAACTTAAATGATGCCGATAGAAAAACTTGGTCTAATTACATGGTTCATCGTTTTTTATCGATGAATATGAATTGGGTTGATATAGTCAATGAACTACAAAAATACAAATTAAAACCAAAAGACTTATACAGATTGTATACCGAGATATTACCAAAGGGTAAACAATGGTTAAGATATACTAAAGGAAAAAAGGTTATGAAACATCCTCAATGGGTTGTAGAAATCGTTACAAAATATCATCAAGTTAGTATGAAAGAGGCTAACGAATACTTAGAAATCTATTATAGTTCCGAACAAGGTAAGGCTGAATTGAAGTCCATACTCCAAAAATTTGGAACGGAGCCAAAGGAAGTTAAAAAACTAAATCTACCCTAATGGCAAGAGTAAACTATGAAACTCTCGGTAAACTCATCGATGTGGATGAGAAAGACTTGGAGTTCGAAAGGGTTACAAATTCAATAGATATAGTAGATAGAGAGTATGGTGTAGAAGTCATATTCGATTATTACAGGCGTCATGGATTCCCCCACTACACAATTCGTGAAGATGAAAAACACGACCACTTAAAGAAACTGAGAAAGTTTGATGTCGATACGATATTCAAAGATAATCAGATAGTACAGACTATGCATGGTTTGAGGTTGTGTTGGACTTACCATCCACACTTTTGGGAAGTGGTGTGTGGTAGTGCTAAAAAATCACCGATGGAGATATTCTTGGATGACGATATGTTCAAATCTACAATTAGAAAGTGTTGGAATTGGGAACAGAAACACTATAAAGGTGAAGACCCAAATGGGGAGAGAAATGTATTTCATGAAAATAGACTTAGACAATCAATAAAAATTTATAGTGGTACTCAATCCGTAAGTAATTTCAGACCTACGGCAGCAAAACTAATCTATGAAAAGTATGGTGGAGATGGAGTTGTGTGGGATATGAGTTGTGGATGGGGTGGAAGACTACTTGGTGCACTATCATCGAAAAATATTCGGCATTATATTGGAACGGAACCAAGTTCTAAAACATATGATGGTCTGATAAAAATGAGCAAAGATTTTGGTTATATAAACAAAAAGGTAAATATATATAAACAAGGAAGTGAAGAGTACATACCAAAGAAAGAGTCTTTGGATTTGTGTTTTACCTCACCACCTTATTTTGATACTGAAAAGTACTCAGAAGAATCAACACAAAGTTATAAAAAGTTCCCTACCCAAGATGAGTGGGTGAATGGTTTTTTAAGACAGACAATTCAAAATTGTTATAACGGACTTAAAGATAATGGTTATATGTTATATAATATAGCAAATACACCAAAATATAAATTCATAGAAGAAGAAACAATTAATATTTCTAAATCACTTGGATTTATTCAAGAAGAAACAATACAGCTAACATTATCAAGTGTAATGGGAGCAGGATATAAATACGAACCCATTTTTATTTTTAGAAAAGGAGAATAAATGGAAACAACTAATGTACCGATAAAGGTGAACTACTCAAACGGTTCTAAATTAACTTCAAGTCAGCAATTACTTTTTAAAAATTTGGAATGGGGTATAAATTTAGAAAAAAGTACAATGTATCTAAGCTATGAAATTGACCAAGACCAATTGTACGCAGTAATGACACGATTTGATAATTTTATAAGAGTAAATCCCAAACAAGACATCAACTTACATATTACATCTTATGGTGGTGATGTTTATGCCATGTTAGGAACCATAGACTTTTTCAGAACTTTACCTGTCAAAGTCAATACTCGTTGTATTGGGGCTTGTATGTCAGCAGCCGCAGTGATACTTGCATGTGGAACTGGTAAAAGAACAATGACAGAAAACTCAACAGTCATGGTTCACGAAGGTTCAGCATTTGAAGGTGGTAAAACCTCTGATGTGTTAAAAGGAGCAGACCATCTGAAAAAATTACAAAAAAATATAAACAGAATACTTGGTAATGTCACAAACAAAAATGCTGAATTTTGGGAAGGTGTTTCTAAAAATGATACCTATTTAACAGCAAATGAATGTTTGAAATATGGTTTAATTGATGAAATTATTACTTGACTTTATCAAAAATTTATAGTAAATTCTTATATGATATTAGGAGAAATATATGAAAGATAAATCCTTGCTAGAACTCAAACAAAACTCAATTAAGGACACTCCAAAATCAAATCCTACAACAGATAATATTGTAGAGTTGATGGAAAAGGAATGGCCCGAGATGACTAAAGAGTTCAAAAAATTACAACGAGAACAATATGAATTGTTCTGTCACAAACAACATGATTACGGTCCTGGTAATATATCAGTTGGTACACAATTGAAAACAAAGGAAGAAATAAAGCTATCACTCACAGGTTTATGGTTTCGTATGAATGACAAATTACAACGAGTAAAAACACTATTAATGAACGACAGAGAATCAGCCGTAAAGGATGAACCATTAGAAGATGCTTACCTTGATGTTTCAAACTATGGAATAATGGCAACTCTTGTTGGTCGTGGAAAGTGGGGAAAATAATGAAGACAGCAAAATACTTTACAGCTACATGGTGTGGCCCTTGTAAAGCTTTCAAACCTGTAATGACCGAAATAATGAATGAGGGTCATTCAGTACAAATACTCGATGTGGACGAGAATAAATCCCTTGCCCAACAATACAATGTTAGGTCAGTACCCACAACTGTTATAGAAGAAAATGGAGTTGAAGTAGATAGATTTATAGGTGGATTACCTAAACAATCTGTTATTCAAAAATTAAATGGCTAGAAAAAAATCAGTATCGTATAGTCAGTTCGCGTTATGGGAACAATGCCCATACTCGTGGAAACTACAATATGTAGATAAGGCTATACCTTGGTCGGATAATATCTATACTTTATTTGGTACTGCAATGCACGAGGTACTACAAGAGTACATCAAAGTAATGTATACCAAAAGTATAGTAGAGGCTGACAAACTACTTCTTAATGAAGAACTCGAAGACAGAATGAAGAAGCAATTTATGGAAATCATGACCAAAAATGGTGGTGAAGAATTTTGTACCAAAGATGAGATGACAGAGTTTTATAGTGATGGTTTGAAGATTATAGATTTCTTCAAGAAGAAAAGAGCTATGTACTTCAGTAAGAAAGGTTATGAATTATTAGGAATAGAAACTTCACTAAATTATGATTTACCAAATAATCTTAAATTTAAAGGGTTTATCGACCTAATTATTAAAGACAATATCAGAAATCGAATTAAGATTATTGATATAAAAACATCATCTTGGGGTTGGAACAAATACGCAAAAGCCGATAAAAATAAAACAGACCAACTCTTATTGTACAAATCATTTTATTCAAAACAACACGATGTCCCTTTGGACAGAATCGATGTTGAGTATTTCATTGTGAAGAGAAAACTATACGAGGGTATGGATTTTCCACAAAGAAGAGTTCAGACATTTGTTCCAGCAAATGGTAAACCATCCATTAACAAAGTTATTGGTAGGTTAGAGAACTTTATGAAAAGTGTTTACGAAGAAGATGGTTCGTTCAAAGATGTTCATTATGAAAAATGTAGAACGAAAAAAGATTGTAAGGCGTTCACAAAATGTAAGGACTTACCATGAATTCATTAGGAACAGTTGTTAGATTAAGATTGAAGATGACAGATTTTTACGATACTGAAATAGAAGGATGGATTATAAACAGAATAAATGAGATTTATAAAATCAATCAATTTCAATTGCATCTTTGGTATGAAAATGATGAGGTATCCCCAGCTAATATTAAGGAGTTTATCAAAAAATATGAAAAGGGGTTACATTTCAAAACTACAATAAAACCATCGAAGGACATTGACAGAAGCGAATTCGTGTGGTACGATATAATCCACGAAAAAGATGTAGAAATAGCAAGTCGTACAAGATTTACTTACATAGGTGATATAGTTAATGGACTCAATCAATTCGAAAAAACTCTCAAGTTTTGTATGGAACCAAAAAGTAATACACCAATCAGAAAACAAAAAAGGAATGATTAGTTGAAGAGGGTAGGAATTGTAGGTTCAAGAGAGTATACAAATCGTAGAAAAATTAAAGAATTTGTATTCAAACTCAAGGAACAATTTGGTGATAAAGTTGAAATTGTAAGTGGTGGACAGAAGAAAGGTGCTGATGGTTACGCTAAAAAGTTTGCATTAGAGTTTGACATGAAATATGTTGAGTTTCCACCAAGACATTACACATATAATCAACATTGTATTTTAGATGAAACACATTATGGTAAGAAATACTACCCTAAAAATTTCTTTGATAGAAATAAACAGATTGCAGAGTATAGTGATTATGTGGTAGCCTTTGTACCAGAAGGTGTGATATCTAATGGTACTATGAATACAATTGAACATTCACAAAATTTAAATAAAAAAGTGATAATTTTAAATTAAGTATATACTTATATATGTATATATGGAGATGTTATGAAAAGTAATACGAAATTAACATCGGTAAAGGTTTTAGATGGGTTATATAAAAAGTTTAAGGTGAAATCTCTAAATGAAGATTTTACTTTACAAAAACTTGTTAATCGGTCTATTCATAAATTTCTTACTGATGATGATTATAATTTAACTATTAAACAGCACCGCGACTTAAAAGTTAGTGGTAGTAGATTTTAGGAAAGGTTATGGCTAAAAAGAAAATACTTCTACTCTCTGATGACCTCAGAATGAGTAGTGGAGTTGGTACGGTTTCTAAAAATTTTGTCTTGGGAACACTTAAACACTTTGATTGGGTACAAGTTGCAGGTGCAATTAAACATCCTGAAGAGGGTAAAGTGGTAGATATGAATGATTCAGTTCGTGAAGAGACAGGAATTAAAGATGCTAGTTTAAAAATTTACCCAATAAGTGGTTATGGTAACCAAGAACTAATCAGGCAGGTAATGAATATTGAACAACCTAATGCAATATTACATTATACCGACCCAAGATTTTGGGTTTGGTTGTATCAGATGGAACATGAAATCAGACAACAAATACCGATATTCTATTATAATATTTGGGATGATTTACCATATCCAAGATACAACGAATTCTTTTATGAGAGTTCTGATTTGATTATGAACATATCAAAACAAACAGTAAATATCGTTGAACAAGTTGCTCAAAAGAAACCAAGAACTGATTGGGATTGTACTTACATACCACATGGTATACCTGAAGATAAGTTTTATCCTGTTGATGAAAAGAGTGAAGAATATAAACAACTTCTTGGATTCAAGAGACAATTGACAAAAGGTAAAGAATACGACTTTATTTTATTTTGGAATAATAGAAACATAAGAAGAAAATTACCTGGTGATATCATCATGGGTTACAAAGCTTTTTGTGATGGGTTATCTAAAGAAAAGGCAGAAAAATGTGTATTAGTTATGCACACTCAACCAATAGATAACAATGGTACTGATTTACCTGAAGTAGTTAATAATTTATGTCCTGATTATGATGTAATATTTTCTCACAATAAGTTAGAAGATAAACAAATGAATTTTATTTACAACATAGCAGATGTTCAAGTTAATATAGCGTCCAATGAAGGATTCGGTTTAGGTACGGCAGAAGCTGTAATGGCAGGAACACCAATCATCGTAAATGTTACTGGTGGATTACAAGACCAATGTGGTTTTGAACTTAATGGTAAGCATGTTGGATATAAGGACTATAGAGAAATTGTATCATTTCACGATAAAGATAAATGGGAACACAACGCCGATTTAACTTGGGGTGAATGGGTAAAACCAATATGGCCAGCATGTCGTTCTGTACAAGGTTCGGTTCCAACACCTTATATCTTTGATGATAGACCAAGATGGGAAGATATGGCTACTCGTGTTCGTGAGTGGTACGAAACACCAAAAGAAAAAAGAAATTCATTCGGATTGAAAGGTCGTGAGTGGATGTTGACAGAGGAAATAGGAATGTCGTGTAAAAATATGTCTCAAAGGTTTGTAGACCATATGAATACCGCATTTGAAAAGTGGAAACCTCGAAAACGATTTACAATGTATCAAGCGTAGGAGAATTTATGAAACCATTGGTTTTAGTTACAGCACCTGTAGGAACAAGAAGTGGATATGGGGCACATAGTAGAGATATATGTAGAAGTCTCATTGATTTAGATAAATATGATGTCAGAATCTGGCCAGTTAGGTGGGGAAGTACACCACAAAATGCTTTAAGTGAAGAAAACCCACAAGACCAGCCTATTATTAAAAGATTACTAAAGTCACCTGAAGTTGAGCGTCAACCTGAAGTACATATTCACATTGTGGTTCCAAACGAGTTTAATGCTTTGGGAAAATATAATATCGGTATTACTGCTGGTATAGAAACAACTGTATGTCCAGCATATTGGATTGAAGGTCTGAATCGTATGGACTTGAATATTGTTCCCGCTAAATTTGTTAAGGACACAATTGAAAATACGAGTTTTGATAAGTTTGATGAGAAGACTAAACAAAAAATTGGTAGAGTTGTTAGTGAAAAACCAGTTGAAGTATTGTTTGAAGGTGTCGATTCTGATATTTACAAAACAACAAAAGAGTTTTCAGTTGATTTAGTAGAAGAGATGGGTGGAGTAAAAGAAGACTTTTGTTTTCTTCATGTGGGTCATTGGTTACAAGGTAATTTGGGTGAAGATAGAAAAGATTTAGGAATGTTGGTAAAGGTATTTTATGAAACATTTAAAAATCAAAAAAACCAACCAGCACTTATATTAAAAACAAGTGGTGCTACACCTTGTATATTAGATAGAGAAGATATACTGAAGAAAATAAACAATATCAAGAAAGAAGTTAAAGGTAAATTACCTAATGTTTATGTGTTACATGGAGATTTAAGAGATGAAGAAATCAACCAACTTTATAATCATCCAAAAGTAAAATCACATATTACATTTACTCACGGAGAAGGATTTGGTCGTCCACTACTTGAGGCCAGTTTAAGTGAAAAACCAATCATAGCATCAAATTGGAGTGGTCAGTTAGATTTTTTAAATACTGATGCATTATTATTACCTGGTGGTTTAGTAAATGTACCAAAAGGTTCATTTCCAAAAGAATTTAATGTTGAAGGTTCACAATGGTTTCAAGTAAATTATCAATATGCCAGTAATGTAATGAAGGAAGTGTTTAATAACTATGACAAGTATAAAACTAAGGCTAAAAAGTTAGCCATAGTTAATAAGACTAAATTTACTTTATCTGCCATGACAATCAAACTTGATGAAATACTTGAAAAATATTTACCGAAGTTTGAAGTACAACCACAGAAGGTAGATTTAAAATTACCAACACTAAAAAAGGTATCAGAACCAAAACAAAATTTGGGTTTACCTAAATTAAAAAAGGTAGGTGGATAGTGGAAAGAGTAATAGATTGTCCGTGTTGTTTCGATGTCGATAGTTGTTTTGAAGATGTACAAGAGACATTCAGTTCATTCATGTGTTTCAATTGTGGTTTTATGAGTAACTCTAACTATACAGAAGATAATATAGAAAAAATACAACATACTTCACAGTTAATAAAAGACCTATCATTCAAGGACGAAACGAGAAATATTTATTGGTATCCAAGTGTTGTCAATATGGGAAAGTTGGGTATAATATATCCTGATGGTACTGAATTTGATTGGAAATGGAAGTTTGCTAGTGTGGTAAAAGTTGATGAAGAAGAAAGTAAAAATTATCCAATACCTGGTAAAGATGGTGAGTACTATACTGAAAGACTTGATGTAGAACATGCTATGGAGTTTGGACAATACGAATTTTTATCAGCCTGTAAGTCTATGGGTATCGTAAAGGATGGGTTAAAACATGGCCTATCTTAGCCAACATATAAGAAATATAAAAAGAAAAACTACCATTCAACCAGAAAGGTTGGAGTCAGGCCCTATTTACGAAATAAGATATAGGAGTAAGACGGCTACCAAGACTCGATATCTTGTTTTAGCGGTAAATATCTACCCATATGATGCAGATAGAAAAGATAAGAAATTACATTGTTTAGATATGGATTTGTTACCAATGAGAGAATTTCGTTACATAATCAAAGAAAACTTTGGACTTCAGATTATCGAAATAAAGAATATGAAATTTATTGAGTTGGCAACACCTGGTAGGACTAAACAGCAACAATTTTACGATAAAAATATTGGTAACATAGTAAGACAAATTCCTAAACTATACAAAACTCTCACACTTGGTAACATGAGAAAGATAGAAATTTGTGATTATGATTACACAAAGGTTTTAACAAAAACAGACCAAAACAAATTAGGTTTACCAGAATTGATTGAAGAACAGACTTCATAATGAAAATAAGTTATGGTATCACGGTTCATAATGAAGTTGATGAACTCAACAAGTTATTAGAAGTATTACTCGATGGAATAGATGAAGAAGATGAGATAGTTATTTGTGTTGATGGTAATAATGAAAGTGTAAAAAATATTATAGATAAGTATTCTATTGATAGTAGGATTATCGATTACAATAGAAAACTTGATGGTAATTTTGCAGACCACAAGAACTCTGTAATAGAAAAATCAAGTGGTGATTATATCTTTCACATAGACGCAGATGAATACCCACACAAAGTATTATTATTACAAATAAAAAGAATAATAGAACTAAATGATAATGTTGATTTAATTTGGATACCAAGAGTCAACACTATCGATGGGATGACAGATGAACACATACAAAGATGGGGATGGAGAGTTACAGAAAAGAATTGGGTGAACTATCCTGATTACCAAGCTCGTGTATTCCGCCGTGACAGTGAAATTCGTTGGACAAGACCACTTCATGAACATATTGTGGGGTGTAAAACATATTCTCATTTACCGCCACATGAAGAATTGAGTTTATATCATCCTAAAACTATCCAAAAACAAGAACAACAAAATTTATTTTACAATCAAAACTTCAGTAAAGAATTAAATGTTAGACGCTAAAACAATATTAAAAGACATACCTGACAAGAGACAAGATAAAGATACAACTTCATTAAAGTTTAAAGAACAGTTGATTGACTTTTTTGGTGATGAGTGGAAAGATAAAACCTGTTTAGAAATTGGAACCAATAAAGGTTACACGACACGAGTATTAAGTTTTCTGTTCAAGAAAGTAATAACTTGTGAAAATAATTTCGAGTTATTCCAATTCGCAATGAATGTCAATCAAGATAGGAATAACATAGAATTTCAACAAAAAGATGTCTACAATACTCAATGGGATTTTAAAGACATAGATGTTGTATTTATTGATTGTGTACATGAATACGCTGCAGTTATGATGGATATAAATAATTCATGTCAATTGACAAAACCAAATGAGAGTATGATTCTTGTTTTCGATGATTATGGATTACCAAAACCACCTGGTCGGTTAAAGGATGTAAAAGATGCTGTAGATGATGTGGTTAAACAAGAGGAAAGATTTGAAGTTGTAAAATTTATTGGAGAACCTAAAGGTTCAGATTGTAGACCTGGTAAGTTACTCAAAGACCATGAGGGTGTTATATGTAAATTTACCAATACACAATTATCTATATTTCAAAGAATCGTTGATAATCAATTACACAACATACAGAACACATTACATTTGGGATTTGAGGAGTCTGAAGGATTAAGAATACCTGATGAGTACTTAGATGGTGGTAATTTTACAATACTTAGGACTGCCAAGGGTATAGGAGATTGGGGTATAATATCTGCAATACCAAGACTATTAAAAAAGAAGTATCCTAATTGTAAAGTGAATGTACCATCAAAAAAATTACTTAGAACTATTTTTGGAAAAGACCACGAAAATGCAGAAACAATTTTCAAACATAATCCTTATGTTGATGAGTTTGTTGATTCTGTTGATGGTGAAATTTTCCACGACCATTACAGAGTTTACGATAAGGATAATACCGATATACCATTAATAAAACAAATATTAAAGTTTTGGCAGTTTGAAGACGAAGAGATGAAAGATTGTCAGCCTGAAATGTATTGGTCACCTGAAGAAGAAACACTTGGTAATGCTATAATAAAAGATAGAACAGATGGTGGTGATTTCGGTTGTCTTTTAATGTCAGATAGGTTCGGTACACAATTCGGAAAACATCATGGAGATACTTTTACTAAGGATACAAAAGTAATGGTAGATGTTTTAAAGAAAAATCCACTACCTTATTTTTATTTCACACATAAACCAATCAATGACACACCATTTAAGTTTATTAATAAGGCATTAGATTTAAGAAATATCAATTTGAGGATACAATTGTACATCAAGTCAAAAGCAAAACTTAATGTTTCAAATCAATGTGGTACGAGTCACTTAAGTGTAAGATACTCAGAGTGTTTTGAATCACAAAGACAATATCCGATTTCTCATAACTTTGTCGAGGGTATCAAGTACTTATGATTTCTATAGTTCAAAATTTTATCTGTACACAACCAGCAAGATTAAAACTAATCGAAAGGGAAATTGGGAAGATGGCCGAAGTGTTCCATGATTATCCCTTTTTTATAAATTACAATACAACAGAGAATTATGATGAAGTCAAATCTTTGTATGAAAATAATGTAAAAAATTTAACATTTACTAATGATTTGACGCGTGATTGGAGTAAGGTAACTCTTGACCTCGTAAATCTTGTAGAGACAGAATACTTAATTGTTCTGTGTGAAGATTTTGAGTACAGAATAGATTACGAGGGTTGGAAAAAAATTGAAACTGAGATAGTTGAAAATGATGTTAAGTATATGCCTATAGGTAGATTGTGGAAATATACAACTGAAGAATATCATGGTGGTTATACCGAAGGAGATAAACTTTGGTTTTATAAAGCCAAAGATTCACCAGGTTCATCTTTATCAACGGACGCCTTTTATGAAACACACCTTTTCAAAATGAAATTACTTGAGGTGCCATCTCATAAAGATGAAAGATATAGATTCCCAAAACATTTACCACATCATTATGAAGAAACTTTTTGGGAAGCAAAAAATAACGCAGTAAAAATTTTAGGTGATATGATGTGTGCCATACCAAAGGATATAATACTTATGCATGAACAAGAAGAAACAGAAACAAGGTTGAACAAATGAGTGAATTATTAATAACAGGTGGAACTGGTTTAGTTGGTTCGGCAATTAGCAGTGGGACTAAGTTATCCACAAAAGATGGTGATTTAAGAAAATGGGAAACCACTTTAAACCTATTTGATTATCATAAACCAAAAAAAGTTATACATTGTGCTGGTAAGGTTGGTGGACTTGGTGGTAATATGAATTACAAAGGTGAGTATTTTTATGATAACATAATGATGAATACAAATGTAATTGAAGCGGCAAGATTAGTCAAGGTTGAAAAGTTAGTTTGTTTTTTATCCACTTGTGTATTTCCTGATGATGTAGAGTTTCCACTAACTGAACAGAAGGTACATCTCGGAGAACCTCATTTTTCTAATTACCCTTATGCTTATGCCAAAAGAATGGCTGATATACAGATTAGGGCATATCGTGAACAATATGGAATAGAGTATGTTTCAGTAATACCAACCAACATATACGGCCCGAATGATAATTTTAATATTGAAACAGGTCATGTTTTACCATCACTAATCCACAAGTGTTATTTGGCACAAAAGAACAATACCGATTTCGTGGTGTGGGGAACTGGAAAACCATTGAGGGAATTTATTTTCTCTAAAGATATAGCAAGATTAACAGAATGGGTATTAGAAAATTACACGGATAGTGAACCTATTATTTTTTCAACATCAGATGCAGTACCGATAAAAGATGTGGTTGATTTGATTGTAGAGTATATGAACTTCAAAGGTAATGTTGTATGGGATAGAGATAAACCTGATGGTCAATACAGAAAACCTTCGAGTATTGAAAAGTTAAATTCGTTAATACCTGATTATGAATTCGTTTCTATTGAAGATGGTTTAAAAGAAACTGTTGAATGGTTCCATAACAACTATGATATAGCAAGAAAATGAAATTAAAATTATACATACCGACTTGTGATAGATACAATTGGTTAATAAAACCATTTTCTTATACATTCAATAAGTTTTGGGATGAGAATATTGAGGTTGTATACTTGGGTTATACCAAACCTGACTTTGAATTACCGAAAAATTTTGAATTTGTGTCATTGGGTAATAATGACTCTTTAGATAATTGGTCTAAGGATTTAAGAAATTATTTCAATAGTATAGATGATGAGTGGTTAATGATGACGGTAGATGATTCGATGTTAACCAGCACCACAAATGTAAAGTTGTATAATACAGCATTAGATTACCTACTAACCACAGACAAAAAAGTAGGAAGGTTTGGGTTAGAAAGAGACTTAGTTACACGACAGCATCAGTATTGGGATACTCATAAAAGTTTAAATTTAGTGGAAGCAAAAATAGAAGCTTCACATAGAATTAGTATGAGATGGTCTATTTGGAAGAAGGAATATTTAATACAACACTTTACTGATGGGAGAACACCTTGGACATTTGAGGAAGAGGGGACAATGGATTCCAAAAGGGATGGTTGGGGTATAATATCTTACTCTAAGACTAATCCACCTAACCCACCTGATAATACGGTTGTATTTAACACCAATGCACTTTGGAGAAATTGGTATAAAGACTATGGTAGATTTAATATAATGGATTGTGCACACGAAGATCCATACAAAAAACTTGATGATGAAACTATAGATGAGATGAAAAAATTAAATTACTTTCCACAAGGGACAGAATTTGGTTCAATTTATAATAAAAAATGGTATAAGGTAAGAGTATGAAAAATATTTTATTCACAACACATTTAGATGACAAGTTCATAGATGGTGCACTTGTAATGATTTATTCTATGAAAAAAAATGTTAAAGATTTTATGGATTATCCTATTAGAGTTTTACATAGTGATGTCATATCTGAATTATCTTTGGAAAATAGAGAAAAAATTAAGAAAATAGTACCTCATGTTGAGTTTGTGGACATCAACAATGAAACATATAATAACGCACCAGTTCAATACCCTAAACATAGAGTTGCATTTTTATCATTAGAATGTTTTAGAACTATCCAATATGATAAAGTATTTTTCTTTGATTGTGATATGTTATGTATCGGTGATATATCAGAAATGTTAGAAACTGCACCAAGTGAGTGGGTTTCAGGATGTGGTGGTTCAAAAACAGATATCAATTGTGGTTTAATGGTAATTGGTAAGAAGTGGTTAAATGATTCTGTATATGATGCTATGGTAGATTCTATAAATTTTATGGGGACGACAAGATTATTTACACAACATATGATTAATGCTATTGTACCTGAGTTCAACTTAATATCAGACGATTATAATTGGAAAGTTGCACCATTGACAGATTCTAATAGAAAAATAACAGAGTATGGTATAACAGATACTACCAAAATTATTCATTGGGCAGGAGCATTACCTGACCAAAACAGACAACCATATCCTAAACCGTGGGAAGAAAAACGAGATTCTAACTCACTTACTGAATTGTGGTATCAATATAAAGATGAAATGTTGGAAGTAATAAATGGGTAAATGTGTAAACATTATATGGAAGAATGGTCTTGGGAATCAATTATTTGCATATAGTTATGGTCGCATCTTATCAAAACAATTAGGATTTAAATTAACCTATAGTGGAACAATGGATTCTTGGAAGGGAACATCACTATTAGACTATGAATTTATTAGTGAACCTGAACATATTACAAAACATAATGGTGAAGAAATTGTCGTTAATATAGATTACAATAGACATCAGGCAGTTGATTTAGAAAATCCACATAGTTATACGGATTATTTAAAAGAAATGAAATCTTGGTTTCCTAAAGTTGAAAAGACCAATACAAATGATTTGGTAGTTCATTTAAGATTAGGAGATAATGGCCCTAACATACACACACCATTTGATTGGTATAAAAAGGCAATCGAAGACAATGAGATATCATTTGATAAGTTGTATTTGATTACTGATGGGAGTGATTCGGATGATGCCAAGTCATTCAAATCATATTATAATGCTGAAATACCATCATCTGTAAATGTTAGTACAAATCAAGATTGGAAAAACTATATGTCAGAAACAATATTTGATTTTAATTTTATTCGTGGATTTGACAAAATATTGTTTTCCAATAGTACATTCTCTTGGTGGGCATCTGTACTTAGTGATGCATCGCAAGTATGGTTTAACAAGGAATGGCAACCAAATCACTATAATGGAATGATTAGACTTGGTGAAACAAATTATCCAAATTGGAAAGGAATTATTCCATATTCATTAAAGGATTAGTTATGGAAAAGATTTATTCAAAATTAGAACCAAATAAACTATTACATATTGTACATAGGGTACATGAATTTCATACTATTGAATACGACCATAGAAAAGACATTGTGAGTGAGGATGAGTTTTTACAATTATCTGCTATGCAGTTAGGTAAAGGACATACATTTAAACCACACCAGCATGTTTGGAAAGATGGTGAAGATAAAGTTATAGCACAAGAATCATGGGTGGTAGTTAATGGTAGTGTTGAGTGTAGTTTTTACGATACCGATGGTACATTATTGAGTAAACCAATTTTAAAACAAGGCGATTGTTCTGTGACTTTAGGGGGTGGACACAACTATTTAATATTAGAAGATAATACATTAGTTTACGAATACAAAACAGGCCCATATAAAGGTCAAGAATTAGATAAGGTTTTAATATGAAATTTAACATAGGTTGTGGTTGGAGAAATTTTGGAGATGATTGGGTACATATTGATGGAGGGGATTACGACCACCTTGATTCAAAGGATGTCTTTTTAAAGTCTTATTCCAATAATTCTGCAGATTTAATTTACTCTTCTCATTTTATTGAATATTTAGATAGAGAAGAGGTTGTACCATTATTAACAAGATGGAAAGAGGTTTTAAAACCAAATGGAACTATGAGATTAGCAGTACCTGACTTCAAGTCTATGGCTCTGTTATATACCGATTATAATTTTGCTTATAAAATTGAAGATTTTTTAGGTCCTTTATATGGTAAAATGAAAATGGGTGATAAAACAATATATCACAAAACAGCATATGATTTCGATAGTCTGAAAAATACTTTGGAAAGTATTGGTATGGGAGATGTAGAGACTTATGATTGGAGAGAAACCGAGCATGGAAAATTTGATGACCATTCACAATCTTACTTACCACATATGGATAAGGAAAATGGTAAATTAATGAGTCTCAATGTACAATGTAAAAAGAAGGTTCCAATCCAAAGAGGATGGAGAGGACAGAAATTAGGAAGTCATTGGTTAGAAGAGGAGAATAATAATGGGTAATTATCAAGGACTCAAAAAAGAAGAAACACGAAATGAGTATGGAAAGGATATTCACTATTCAAGTTGGCCAGTTGGAAAGATTCCAAAGGAATTCCAACGACCTGAACTCGACCAATTAACAGAGTTGGGATATGATTGGGATGACCCAAGAGATGTAGTGGATATGTTTGAAGATAAAGTTGCAAAGTTCGCTGGTAGTAAATACGCTTGTAGTATAGATTCGTGTTCTAATGGATTATATTTAGCAATGAAATATCTTGAATCGAGTGGGACAATTACAATACCAAGTAGAACTTATGTTTCACCACCGATGCAAATAATACATGCTGGGTGTAAAGTTAAGTTCGAAGACATAGAATGGAGTGGTGTTTATCAACTCAAACCATATAATATTTATGATGGAGCGACAAGATGGTCAAAGGGGATGTATGTTGGAAATGATGCAATACAAGTTGTATCGTTTCAGATAAAGAAAAGGGTTCCGATTGGTCGTGGTGGTATGATTCTTACTGATAGTAAAGAAGCATATGATTGGTTCAAGTACGCCACATATGATGGTCGTAATTTAAGAGAGTATTATATGGACGATGAGTTTGCAATGATAGGGTGGCATATGTACATGACACCTGAAGATGCGGCGAGGGGAATTATTTTGATGGATTCGGTACCTGAAGAAAATGAAGATACTGGAAGTTCAAAAACCTACTCAGATTTATCAAATAGAAAAGTATTTAAGAAACATTTAGGGAATTAATAATGAAGAAAAAGGCATTTATTACAGGTATAAATGGTCAAGATGGTAGTTATCTTGCAGAATTATTACTTGAAAAAGATTATGAAGTATACGGAATCGTTAGGAGAAATTCAGTAGCGGAGAATCAAGAAAATAGAATTGATGGTTTGGTTGGAAATGGGGTGGAAACCTTCTACGGAGACCTTACTGATATAAGTTCGTTGGAAAGGTTGATAAGAACTATACAACCTGATGAGATATATAATATAGCAGCTCAAAGTCATGTTAGAATAAGTTTCGACATTCCACAATATACAGTTCAGGCAAACGCACTTGGTATTGTCAATATATTAGAAGCTTGGAGAAACAATTGTCCAACCGCTAGATTTTATCAGGCCTCTTCATCTGAAATGTTTGGTCGTTCAGTAGACGAGGATGGATACCAAAGAGAAACTACAAAGATGAATCCTACAAGTCCTTATGGATGTACAAAGGTGTTTGGATTTAACATGACACAACATTACAGACATGCTTACAAACTATTCGCCTGTAATGGTATTCTATTCAACCACGAATCACCAAGGCGTGGTGCTAATTTTGTTACTAACAAAGTTGTAAAATCTGCAGTTGAAATTAAAAAGGGATTACGAGATAAATTACCACTTGGTAATCTTGAAGCCTACAGAGATTGGGGACATTCAAAGGATTATGTTAGGGCAATGCACATGATTATGAACCACGATACACCTGATGATTTCGTATGTGCAACTGGAGTAACTAATTCGGTTGGTGATATGTGTAAATATGTTTTTGGTAAATTAGATTTGAATTCTGAGGATTATATTACAATTGACCCAAGATTCTTTAGAGCAGAAGAATTAAAATATCTTCGTGGTGATTCATCAAAACTTAGAAATACTTTAGGGTGGGAACCAGAATATACATTTGAAACCTTAATGGACGATATGATTGAACATTGGTTAAAAATATATGAGTAACTTTACCGATACTAAAACAAGTCAGGTTTCTGAATTACATAAAATTTATGATGAGTATTTTGATTCAGATAAGGATGGTTTTTTTGTTGAGGTTGGTGCCTACGATGGACATAGGTGGAGTAATACCACATCATTGATTGAGTCGAATTGGAGTGGTATTTTGATTGAACCAATTGACAGATATTTCAAATCTTGTCAAGAAAGATACAAAGGTAATCGGAAAATACAGATTTACAATTGCTGTATTGGTTGGGAAAATCAAACCTCTAAGAAAGTTTACTTTGGAGGTCCTTGTACCACTATAATGGAAGAGATGATACCGATTTACAATGAAACAGACCCCTCTGATAATCATAGTTTGGATAATTATGAAATCAGAGATATGTTTACATTGGATAAATTTTTAGAAGATAAAAATGTTGAGAAAAACTTTGATGTGTTGTGTATTGATGTTGAAGGTGCCGAATGGAAAATACTTGAGGTATTTGAAATCGAAAAGTGGAGACCTAAAATGGCTATAATAGAAACCCACGAGAAACACGAAAATTTGATGAAAAGAATGTCAGGTAATTCAGAACAAATCAATCAATATTTTTTTGATAATGAATATAAACAAGTCTATGTGGATGAAGTAAATTCAATTTATGTAGATGAAAGAATTTGGGGGTAATATGAAAATAGTAGGTTATCAATCAGGTCATGATGTAGCATATTGTATTTTGGAAGATGGTGTACCGATTATCCACGAGGAGTTGGAAAGGTTTATAAGAGAAAAGGAACCACTTGGAGATGGATTAGAATTTGCCTTAAACAATATATCGGATGATGAACTCGATGATATAAAATGGTTCACGGAAGGAAATCCATACAACAAAAGAGGTAAGTACGGGCCAATCTGTTCCAAAGAAATACCTTACCAAAAAATGAAAAATCATGTAGCCAAAGTAAGTGGTGGTCATTATATTGTTAGTCATCACCAATCACATGCTGCAAATGCCTTCTTTTCAAGTAATCACGATGAGGCTTTAATAATTACGATTGATGGTGGTGGAAATGAAAAAAAAGATTGGAAGGATGTGACGAGTGATTTTACAGGTGGTATAGGAACATCATTTACCGTATGGTCAGGAAGTGGAAATAAAATATCACCAATAAAAATTTATAATGATACATACATTAATTTAGGTGTATTTTATCAATCCGTTACTTCACAAATATTCAACCTATCCATAGGTCATCCATACGGATTTCAAGGTGGAACCGTAATGGCTATGGCTTGTATGGGTAATCCTGATAAAGCGATTCCTGAACGGCTTCTCCCCAACTGGGGTGGTAGTTATTTCGACCTTTTTTATGGGATATTAAGAGCTAAGAATACGAGAGCAGGTTTTGACACACTAATCCGTCAAAATAGATTAGATGACCTAAGACAACCAAATGGTGATTACAACAAAGATGAAAAAGATTTATTTGATGTCGCTGCTGGAGCACAAAAGGCACTTGAAACAAGAGCAAGAGAAGTTATAACTCCATATGTTGAGGAATATAAACCAAAAAACATTTGTCTGTCTGGTGGGGTAGTGTTGAATTCAGTTATGGTGGGTAAAATGTATGATTGGTTTCCTGATGTCGAACACATATATGTATGTCCTGTTCCTTATGATTCAGGTTTAGCGATAGGTTCAGCACAATACATATATCATCAAGTATTTGATAAACCAAGAGTTAAGTGGAATGATAATTCTTCACCTTACTTGGGAAGAACTTACGATGAAAAGAGTGTGTGGTCAGACCTTGATAAAATTGAAGAAAAATCTTTAGACAAAAGGGGTCACACAATCATTAACCCAAAATTAAGAATCAAGATAGTAGATGATGAAGTCGTTGCTAGGTTATTATCAGTAGATAATAATGTGATTTCAGTATTTGGTGGTGGTTCAGAATCAGGTAGAAGAGCACTTGGTAATCGTAGTATATTGGCAGACCCACGAAGTCCTGATATGAAGGATATTATAAATGAGAAAGTCAAACATAGACAATGGTTTAGACCATTTGCTCCAAGTATTACACGAGAGGATGTGAAAGATTGGTTCGAGAAAGATGTGGATAGTCCTTATATGACCGCCGTAATAAAGTTCAAAGAAGAGATGAGAGACAAAGTACCCGCAGTGGTTCATTTCGATGGAACAGCAAGATTACAAACCGTAACAGAGAATGATAACGAATGGTATTACAACTTTATTAAAAAGTTTGAATCTATATCAGGTGTTCCCATTTTATTAAACACGAGTTTTAATGATAGAGAACCAATAGTTGAAACACCTGAACACGCAATAAATTGTTTTATGAGAACTAATATTGATTATTTATATTTTAGAGAATATGGAATTTTGGTGAGTAAAAATGGATAATTTCTTTTATACAAACGAGGAGATGGAATCATTATTTCGAAGTAGAAGTCTTCAATATCCATCAGAATATTCTCTTGACGATTTGATAATCAAAATGAAAGAGTTGAATAAATTTACGACCCAAGTGGAACCCAATAAATCTATTGCAGTTGTAGGTAATTCAGGTAAATTATTAGACCAAGACTATAGTGAACTTATAGATTCTCATGATTTAGTTTTTAGATGTAATTTAGCAATGACAGAGGGTTTTGAACATAAAGTTGGAAGTAAAACTGATTTGAGATTTATTGCTGGTAAATCATTTTGGAGAGATTTGACTGGTCAGTTCTCAGGTTATGAGGATAATTTTTTAACCAATCTTGAAAATCAAAGTTTTATAATTAAGGCTGAACCACTATATGCAGCAATACAAGGTATCATTAAAAACTACCATACCAAATCAAATATATTATTCTTGAGACAAGAGAAAATAAATAATTATGAAAAGAACGCTAATCTGCACGACATTACACTTGGATTGACTGCTATTTGTACTGCCTTAGAATGGTCTGATAATGTCTCTGTTTTTGGATTCTCATTCTTCCAAGAGGGTTGGGATAAACAACATTATTTTGAAAGTATAACGCCTTATCATCGAGGACACGACCCAATAAGTGAGAAAGACTTTGTTGAGTTGCTAGAAAAAAATGGTCGATTGAAAACTTATTAATAGTTATAGTAGGAGAGAAAAGTGGCAGAGTATCAAGGTAATGTTATAATCGTTGGAATGGGTAGAAGTGGAACAACACTTTTAAGAGAAATATTACATCGGGCATTTGGTTCTCAAAGGGTTGAATATTACCATTGGCCAAGAGATTATAGTAAAAAAAGAGGTAGTGGTAAGAAGTACAAAAAAGATTTTTGGATAATATGTCAAAGAGATTTTCGTGATGTGTTAGCTTCAGGAATACGAAATATGATTCAAAGGGTTCCTCACGCAGATGTTATGGAAGAATACCGTGTCACAGAAAATAAAATTCCACCTGAGGGATTTAAGAAATTCAGAGTTGATTATCACTATAAAAAAGAGTATTATGATTACGAATACTTCATACCCGAACATCAAATTTTAAAACAAGGTCATAAGATGATAGATGATGGGTGGAACTACTGGATTAATAATGTTGATTATATTTTTTGTTATGAGGATTACATGAAGGATAGAAATAAAGTCGTTACAGATTTAATGAATAAAATTCCATTCAATAAAGTTTATGATTATCCAGTGGATGATTTGATTGGACAAACAGATGTTTGGTTGGGTACTAATCCTCAACATGCATCAAATAGTGGAAAAATTAATGGTTGGTCGGATGTGTTTTCCGAAAAACAAGAACAAATAATAATCCGTGAGTTCGGTGGTTGGTTAAAAGAACAAGGATATATTAAGGAGTAAAAAATGTCAAAAATTGTTATAACAGGTGGTTTAGGATATATTGGAACGCAACTATCCAAACTATACATAGAAGAAAATTTATCACACGATGTTCATATCGTTGATAGAAAGTTTTTACCCGAAAGAGTTAAAGAATTAAAGTCTTGGGGATTTAAATATCATCAAACAGATTTACTAAACAAAGAATTCTTTGTGGATTTACTAAAAGATGCCGATGTAGTTTACCATCTTGGTGGAGTTACTGATGTTGCTTATGTAAAGTCTGAATCCAATGATGACCAAGACAAAGAGATTCGTGAGGTTGGAGTTGATGGGACAAATAATATAATCGACTCGGTTGGTGAGAATACAAAAGTTATCTTTCCATCTACTCATGTGGTGTATGAAGGATTTGGTGAAACTGCATTTGATATTGAGGAGTCAGTAGAAACTTGTCCTGTACTAACTTATTCAAAAGGTAAAGTTCAATCAGAAGAAGATTTAGAAAACTCATCGGTCAATTATATAGTATTGAGGTTAGGTTCTGTATATGGTTATGGTGGTGATTCAATGAGAATCAATATAATGCCTAATCTATTTTCTAAGATGGCAGCAAATAATCAAACCATAAAACTATTCGGTGGTGGTGTCCAATGGAAATCACTTGTATCATTATTTGATGTTGCAAGATGTATGAAATTTATGGCAGAGAAGGATGAAATAAAACGACAAGTATTTCATTTAAGAAACGAAAATATGACCGTAAAAGATGTTGCAGAAATTTGTAAGATACATAAGAATGATTTAGAAATAATTGAAACCGATGATGAGATACCAAATAAAGGATATACATTATCTAATCAAAAATTACTTGATACAGGATTTGAGTTTCAAAACAATATCAATGATGATATAAAAGAAATGATTGATTCGTGGACAGATACTCCATTTTCAAGAGATGTATTGGAATATAAGTTTGATGGTGGTAAGGAGTTTATAGATGAACGAGGAAGAATAACTAACTATGAATTACCACAACCTATCAATTGGATTGGTTGGATTGAGTCTAAAAAAGGTACGGTGAGAGCAAACCATTGGCATCCAATACAACAACAAAAGTGTATCTTGATTAGTGGTAGATATATTAGTGTGTTCCAAGATTTAAAAACACCTAACGCTCCAATGACCACACAACTTATGGAGCCAGGTGATGTGGTGGTTACTGAACCATTAGTCGCCCACACGATGGTATTTCTTGAAGATTCATTATTTTTGAATCTTGTGAATGGTGAGAGGGAACACGATAACTATGGCAAACATACATTACCTTACGAGTTAGTGGACGAGAGAATGAGAGTAGAACTACTTGAAAACTATAAAGCAGAATGTAGATGTTGTGGTAATACAAGATTAGAATGTGTGGTTTCACTTGGTAATTCACCATTGGCAAATAACTTGTTAAATGATGAGAACCAAGAAGACGAGTTATACCCATTACAGATGAACTATTGTCCAAAGTGTCATAATGTTCAGTTGTCTCATTCAGTTCCAAGAGAGAAAATGTTCAATGATTATCTGTATGTATCATCCACTACAGAGGTATTTAAAACTCACTTCAATGACGCGGCAAGAAATCTCACAAGAAAATTTAATTTAGATGAAAATTCATTTGTGGTTGATATTGGTAGTAACGATGGAATATTTCTTAATCCATTAAAATGGAAAGGTGTACAAGTTTGTGGTGTAGAACCTGCTAAAAATCTAGCAAAATTGGCAAATGATAATGGGATACCGACAGTCAATGGATATTTTGAGGACGAAGAAACAATTGAACAAATTGGTATCGTGGTTAATGGTGGGCATTTGATTAAACAAGAAGCAGATTTAGTAACAGCATTTAATGTATTTGCTCATTCAGATAAGTTAGAACAAATTACACGAAATGTATTTAAAATACTAAAACCTGAAGGACAATTCGTTATAGAAGTTCAATATTTATTAGACACCTTGAAGGATTTAACATTTGATAATATTTACCATGAACATTACAATTATTGGAGTGTATTATCACTTAGTAATTTTTTCAAAGGATTGGGATTACATATAACTGATGTTGAACATATTAATACTCATGGTGGTTCTATTAGAGTTTTCATTGGTAGTCAACAACTTGATGTGAAACCATCTGTTACTGAATTTTTGAAATCAGAAAGAGAATTTGGATTGGATAAGTTAAAGACTTATAAAGAATTTTCACGAAAAGTAGAGAAACTAAAAGAGAATTCAGTTTCTAAAATACAGAGTCTTAAGGATGAGGGTAAATCAATAGTAGGTTATGGTTCACCAGCAAAGGCTACAACTGTTTTAAATTATTATGGAATAGATAGTGATTCTATAGACTATATTATAGAAGATAACGAGATGAAACATGGTAAGTTACTACCTGGTGTTAGAATACCAATACAAGGTAAGAACGGTCAGTTAGACACAAACCCACCAGATAATATCTTAGTATTGGCTTGGAACTTCTTTGACTACATTAAACAGAATAATGAAGAATTAGTAAATAGAGGTTGTGAGTTTATAACTCTAAAAGATTAATGAAAACACAGGTTATAGCAGAAATAGGAATTAATCACAATGGTGATATGGACACCACCAAAAAATTAATCGACATATCGGTTATTGCTGGTTGTGATGTGGTAAAGTTTCAGAAAAGAAATCCTGATGTATGTGTACCCGAACACCAAAAGAGTGTGATGAGAAAAACACCTTGGGGTGAGATGACATACTTAGAATACAAACATAAAATAGAGTTTGGTAAAGATGAGTATGATGAAATAGATGAGTATTGTAATGGGAGAATTCAATGGACAGCATCACCTTGGGATTTGGATAGTGTTGATTTCTTGGAACAATATGATTTACCATTTGTAAAAATTCCATCTGCATTACTTACTGATTACAAATTAATTGAAGAGTGTTCACGGAAATACGACAAACTTATATTATCGACTGGGATGAGTACAATAGAAGAGATAGATGGTGCAGTAAATGCTATGGGTGGTGAAGTTTACAATTATGATGCACACATGAGACAATGTGAATATTCACTTCTACATTGTAACTCTTCATATCCAGCCAAAGTTGATGAGTTAAATTTAAGTTGTATCCAAACACTCAAGGATAGATATAAATGTGAGGTTGGATATAGTGGTCATGAATACGGATTGACAACAACAATAGCTTCAATTTGTTTTGGGGCTTCAATCATAGAAAGACATATCACATTGGATAAATCAATGTGGGGAACAGACCAAATGGCATCAGTTGAACCTCATGGATTAATTAAATTAGTTCGTGGTATTAGAGAACTTGAAAGTGCGATAGGTAATGGTGAAAAGGTGGTTACTGAAAGTGAAATACCAATTAAGGATAAATTGAGGAAGTCATGATAAATTTAGATGATTATCGTTGTGGTTATGTAGAAAATCATTCTATTTATAATGAAGTTGAAGACGAAAAGGTGACAGACTTTTACAACTATTATAGTCAAAATGGTGAGGATGGTGTATTAGAAAAAATATTTGAGATTCTCGATATTCAAAAAGGTACTTTTGTAAATGGTGGATGTGATGATATACACGACCATAGTAATGTTAGAAGGTTGGTGTCAACTCATGGATGGGGTGGTTTGTTTATAGAACCTAATGAAGAAATGTTGTTTCAAGGGAAATTGAATTTACAACAAGATGAGAGAATAAAAGATTGGGACTTCAAATTTCACAATAGTTTTTTATCAGTAAATGAGGATGATGAAAGTATAACAAATATTCTTAGTGACTACTATATTGGAGAAACACAATTTGATTTACTAACATTACATATAGACTCATATGAATATTGGGTATTAGAAGATTTCCTTAGTGGTCATTATGATGCCAAGGTAATATTGGTCGGTTATAATTTTAGTCAATCTGAATCTGTTACTGCACCGAAGGATTGTATCCCAAAGATTGGTCATAAATCAATTACTGATAATTTTTTCTCATCATCAGCATCTGCTCTTAATAAATTAGCAAGAAAATATGGATTCGAATTAGTAAGTATTTGTAAACCTAATAATTTAATTTTTATAAATCAATATTATAATGAAGGTCGTTTCAAAGTGTATGAACCATTAGATACCGATGATTTTTATTGGGAAGGGGATACATTCACAAATAGAAAAAGAACTAATATAACAGAAGGTTGGGTAAAGATATGATTTTAGTTACAGGTGGAAGTGGTTTAGTTGGAAAACATTTAAAGGATGTATTACCAGATGCTGTTTATATTTCATCAAGAGATTATGATTTGATGGACTTGAATAGGGTAGACGATATGATGTCATTTTTCAAACCTAAAATAGTCATTCATTTAGCAGCAAGGGTCGGAAATCTATTTGATAATATGAATCATCCAGTTGATTATTTGGAACAAAATATTACGATGTCGAGTAATGTTTTAAGAAAATGTCACGAATATAATGTCGAAAGGGTGGTATCGATGTTGAGTACTTGTATTTATCCTGATGTAGTTGAGACCTACCCAATGGTTGAAAAGGATTTATTCAATGGGCCTCCACCACCAACAAATTTTTCATACGGTATAGCAAAAAGATGTATGGCAACTCATATTGATTCATATGTTAAACAATACAATAAGAAATGGTCTTATATGATTCCTTGTAATTTGTATGGAGAGTATGATAAATATGGTGAACACCATAGTCATTTTGTTTCGGCACTAATCAAAAAGATTTATGAATCGGATAAAATATTAAATCTATGGGGAAGTGGAACACCACTTAGACAATATATGTATGGTGGTGATTTAGCAAGAGTTATTAAATATGTCATCGAGAATGATATTAACGAAAATTTAAATGTCGCACCAAAAGAGGTTTATACAATTCGACAGATGGCAGAAATTGGTAAAAGGGCATGTGATAAAGACTTCCTAAAGTTACAATTTGATAAAACAAAACCTGATGGTCAATTTAGAAAAGATGTCGATTCATCAAAACTATTGTCTTTTTTAAAAGACTTTAAATTTACACCTTTAGATGTAGGGATAAGGAGAGTTTATGATAACTTTAGTAAAAGATACCATAGATAAATCAGATATAGATAGATTAATTGAATGGTTAAAAACTTATCCGAGATTAACAAAGGGTAAAATTACATTACAATTAGAAGAGAAGTTTTCAGAGTGGTTGGGTAGAAAATATTCTGTATTTGTTAACTCAGGTTCATCGGCAAATTTATTAATGTTATCTGCCTTACAACAAGGAGAATATCTAAAAAATAATAAAGTAGTAGTTCCCTCTACATCTTGGGCAACAGACCTCGCACCAGTTATGCAGTTGGGGTTAGAACCTTTATTATGTGACTCTAATTTAAAAGACTTATCAGTTGATTTACAACACTTAGAAGAGATATTTAAAAAAGAATCACCATCAGTATTGATGTTTGTTTCTGTATTAGGATTGGTACCTGATATGGAATCTTTAGTCGATTTATGTAATAAGTACGATGTAATTTTATTAGAGGATACTTGTGAATCAATGGGATGTGAGTATGATAATAAAAAGTTGGGTACATTCGGTAGAATGTCAAGCTTCTCTACATTTTTTGGACATCACATATCAACAATCGAAGGTGGTATCGTTAGTACCGATGATTTCAAACTCTATGAGTTATTGAAATCTATAAGAAGTCATGGTTGGGATAGAGATTTGAGTATAGAAACACAATTTCAATTACAGCAAGATTGGGATGTTTCCGAGTTTGATGCCATGTACACCTTTTACTATTCAGGTTTCAATGTTAGGTCTACCGATTTACAGGCGTATATTGGATTATCACAGATAGATAAAATTAATAGATGGGGTAAACATCGAGAATCTAATTACTATCGTTATCAAGAGTTAGTTAAAAACGATTATTGGAAACCAACATCTTGGTTTGATTCGTTGACATCTAATTTTGCATATCCTGTTATTCATCCAAACAGAGAAAGGATAGTTAAAAAATTACAAGAGAATGATGTTGAGGTTAGACCTATGATTTGTGGTTCAATGGGAACTCAACCATTCTATGTTAAAAAATATGGTAGAGTAGAGTTACCAAATGTATCTATAATTGATGAGTTTGGTTGTTATGTTCCAAATAATCCATCATTAACAAAAGACGATATCACAAAGGTATCTAATATAATTAATTCGGAGATATAATGAAAAAGTTTACATATGATACCGAAAAATATAAATTTCGTGAGTTAGTTTCGGAAATTTATGAGGTGGAAAATTTAGAAAAAATACACGAAATAAAACCTAATATGGTTAGGGATGAGTACAAAAAAATGTACATCGATACCGAGAACACTACAGACTTCCATGATTTATTTTACAAGAGATTAAATGATAATTGGACTGAAATGTATGAGTCTTATGAAAGGTTTATAAAGGAAGAGATACTACCTATAATGGATGAGGAATTCCATTATCAATATCTTCCATCATTTCGTATTCAGTTACCAGAGGAGAACCAAGCCGTTCATACTTGGCATTGTGATTCTGACCCGTTACATAAACATCCAAAGGGTGAAATAAATATTTGGTTACCATTGACGAAGTGTTATAATACTAACACGATGTGGATTGAATCTGAACCATTCAAATTGGATTTTCAGCCATTAGAAGGTGGGTATGGAGACTGTTGGATTAACAATGGTAATGTTTGTATGCATGGAAACAAACCAAATGTAGAGGTCGATACAAGAATGAGTTTTGATTTTCGAATAATTCCTCTATCAAAGTATGACCCAAATTACTCAGTTACATCAGCCAACACTACAAGTAAATTTGTGGTTGGTGGTTACTACAAAGAGTTATAGTGAAAGTAGTATCGGTTATACCCGCACGAGGTGGTAGTAAAGGAATCCCACTAAAGAACATAGTAGAACTTGGTGGTAAACCATTAATATCATATACTATAGAGGCCTCTACACAATCTAATGTAGATGAGACTTGGGTTTCAACAGACTCAATGAAGATAGGAACAATTGCTGGAGCATTTGGTGCTAAGATTGTATTGAGACCAGATGATATATCAACAGATACTTCACAATCAGAGGAGGCCCTACTCCACGCCGCCCGTGATAGTGATTTTGATGTGATGGTTTTTATCCAGCCAACTTCGCCGTTGATAAATTCGGAAGATATAAATAAAGGTTTAGAAATGATGGATGAGTATGATTCTGTTTTTAGTGTTACTAAGGAACATTGGATTCCGAGATGGACAATGGATGTAAAACCATTTGAATGGGAAATTAATAATAGACCTATGAGACAAGATAAACCAGAAACCTATATTGAAAATGGTGCATTTTATATTACTAAAAGAAAGAATTTATTAGAATCTAAGTTAAGGTACAGTGGTAAGATAGGTGTGGTAGAGATGCCACTTTCAAGGAGTTTTCAAATAGATACCCAAGAGGATTTAGAATTGATGGAGAAGTTAATATGAATTTTGTAGTTTTATATTGTATTAAAAATCAGTACGAAATGATTGAAGAGTATGCATTCAAACACTCACCGAGTGATTTTTCAAAGGTTGATGTATTAATTTATGATGATGGTTCAGAACTTGAACAAAAAGAAAAGTTAAAAAACTTATGTGATAAGTTTAAAAACATAAATTGGATTAATGAAAATCAAGAACTAACTACTAACCCAGTTTTATCATCTTTTCAGAAGGCAGATGACTATTTAAATATAGAAGGTAAAGATGTAGATTGGATATTATTTTTTGAAAACGATGTGTTCCCATTTGAAAATAATTTTTGGGATAACTTAAATCTAAGTTTACAAACAGATAAATTCCTTGAAAAAGTTGGTTTTATTGGTTTCAGTAGTTATCAGAAATATACCGATGGAATAACAAGAACACCTGGTAGTCCTACGATTGGTAGAGGTTGTATTTTAGATGAAATACTTGAATCACCACATTCAGGTTGGTACAAAGATTTACCAAATGAATGGTATGATACTGATTATTTTGTGGTTGAAGTTCCAAACTGGCAAAGTGTATGTGTAAACAGAAAGTTATTTAGAGAAAATATTGAAATAGATTTCAACCACGAAGATAGGTTGTTGTCTGTCGATTCAGCCTCACATCAATTTATGATTAAAGGAATTTACAATATAGTGATACCTAAATTATCAGTTTATCACGATAGTGGAGAATTAAAAAGAAATATTAATTTAAAGTCCGATTCTAATTACTCAAGAGGTGATGTTTCACATAGAGTTTTTAAAGACACTTGGGGTTGGTCTTGGGGTTTCAGAAATAAAAATTTAAGACAAGAATTTAACATGAATTTTAATTTATATACAAATAGTATACAGAGTAAAATGTTTAATATGAAGGTATCAGATGGGCCTAAAAGGATAGAAGACTTTGAGTAAAGTTATCTATACTGCTATCATTGGTGGGTATGATGAATTGGTTGAACCAAGTTATAAACCTGATGGTTGGGAGTTTGTCTGTTTTACTGATAGAGATTTAAAATCGGATACTTGGGAGATTAGAAAAACACTTCCACTTTATTCAGACAACACAAGAACTGCCCGTAAACATAAATTACTGGCTCATAGGTTATTTCCTAAACATGAATATAGTTTGTGGATTGATGGTAATATTAATGTGGTGGGTGATGTTAATAAATTGTTACCACATTTAGATGATTGTAATTATGCAACTTATGACCATTCACAAAATAAATTAGACCCAAGAAGTTGTATTTATGATGAAGGAAAAACAATATTAGATTTGGGTATGAAGAATGGTGGAAATTACAAAGATGACCCAAATATAATATCAAGGCAGATGAAAAGATATCGTGAGGAAGGTTACCCACCACGAAATGGGTTGGTGGTTCAGATGGAAGTTTTAAGAAGACACAATCAAGTGGATGTAGTTGATGCTATGGAACATCATTGGGTTGAGTTAAAGTATAATAGTAAGAGAGAACAATTGAGTTTTAATTACATAGCATGGAAAAATAAATTAAAGTTTAGTTACATTCAAGGTGATTCGAGACATAACGATTATTTCATCAATACTGGAGCACATAAAGGTAAAAAATGAAAAATGTTATATTCATCCCAAACATAGATTTGGGTGATGGTAGAAATAAATGTTATCAATATTCAGTAGATAGTTGGAGTCATTTTGCCAAGAAAAATAACTGTGAGTTATTAGTTTGGGAAGATTTGTTGTGTCCAGTTGAACAGATGAAAATTACTTGGCAAAGATATTATATGTTTGATATTTTAGAATCCAATAATATTGATTATGACCAAATCTTAATAGTTGATGCTGATACAATAGTTCATCCTAATTGTCCTAATTTTTTCGAATTGACAAATCATGAATATAGTGTGGTGAAAAATAATGGAAGTTTCGAGTGGACAAGAAGGTCTATGGATGGATTTTCTAAATTATTGTTTGATAGTAAAGTCCCTTTCAATGTTTGGGATTACTTCAATTGTGGGTTTCAAATTGTAAACGAAAAACACAAAGATTTTTTCGAATATGTCAAGAAGTATTATGAATCGAATAGGTTAAATGTTCAATCTGCTATAGATAGAGTAAAGGCAGGAACAGACCAAACCTTACTAAATTTCTTAACACGATTACAGAATATAAATTTGAATTATCTTCCAGTAGAATATAATTTACAAGATTTACATAGTAAACAATTACTTTACATTCATGAAAATTGTTGGTGGCCAGATGAGTTGATATTTGAAAATTGTGGTTGGGTATTTCATTTCAATGCCATTCCACAAAATCAAATGGGTAGAGATGCTAATTATTGGTTAGAAAGAACATACAAGGAGTTTTACAAATGAAAATAGGAATCATTGGACAAGGTTATGTAGGAAGTGCTATCAAAACAGGATTTGATGGTTTTTATAATATTGAAACATATGATAAGTATGATGAAGAAAAAAGTACTTGTGGTTTACCTGATATGGTTTCAGAGTGTGAAGTAATATTTGTATGTGTCCCAACACCAATGAATAAAAACGGAAGTTGTAATACTGAGGTAGTAGAAAGTGTTGTAAAGGAAATAGATGAGTTAAGTAATAAAAAGATAATCGTGGTAATTAAATCTACGGTACCACCTGGTACAACCGAAAGACTACATAAAAAATATAAAAATCTAAATGTAATTTTTAATCCTGAATTTTTAACTGAGGCAAACTTTATAGATGATTTTAAAAACCAAACTCGTATAATTTTGGGTGGAACAAGGAATGGTACAAATAAATTGAGACAAATTTATAATAAAGTATTTCCAACCTCACATATAATAAAGACTCACTCTACTATTGCTGAACTTGTAAAGTACATGACCAATTCATATTTAGCAACAAAAGTATCATTTGCAAATGAGATGTATTCTATATGTGAAAAATTTAATATGGATTATGACAAGGTAGTGGAATATGCTACACTTGATGAAAGATTGGGAGTGACTCATTGGTCTGTACCAGGACCTGATGGTGATTATGGATTCGGTGGACATTGTTTTCCAAAAGATTTAAATGCATTAATAAGTGTAGCAGATGAATTTGATTTGGATATAGATGTATTGAGGTCTGTATTGGTTACAAATGATAAGGTTAGAAAGGATAGAGATTGGGAAAAGATGAAAGGAAGAGCAGTTGTATGAAAATAGCGTTTTTCTCCGAAACAGGTAATAATCAAAAATACCCAAGAGATTTTCCAAATGCAAGAACAGAAGTTGCTTGGTGTTTAGCATTAGATGCTCCAATGTGTAGTTTAACAAATCTACCGAGTGAACATTTTGATTTGGGAATAGTAATAATTCCTAAAAATAATCCAAACATAGACTTGAACCACATAAGAAAAGTATGTGATAATGTAACGATAATGCAGGAAGGCCCACATTGGTATTTTCAAGATTACGAATTACCAAAACAATTTCACTACTATAATAATTTACTTGAAGCAGATTGGGTATATTGTCATAATGAGTCAGATGTGAGTTACTACAAAGGGTTAGGTTGTAAGGATGTAAGAGTGATGAGAAGTCTAATGTTACCTGATGGATTGATTCCAAGAAATGAATGGGGTGACGCAACAATCATCGGTGGAAACATGGTGAGTTGGTATGGTGGTTTTGATTCATTTGTAGTGGCAAGACAGATAGGTGACCCAATAGTCGCACCATCGATGGGAAGGAAGCAAGATTTTGAAGATTCTATCGAAGAAATAAACTATTTACCTTATATGAGTTGGAGAGATTGGATAATGAATTTATCCCAGTATAATATAGGAATACATTTAATGAGGACTCATGCCGCTGGAACATTTGCCATGAATTGTGGATTTCATGGAATACCTTGTATTGGATACAGAGGATTGGATACACAAGAGATAATATTTCCAAACACAACAATAGAAGTTGGTGATTTGGATGAGGCACAAAAGATAGCTAAAAAACTGAAATCTGATGATGGATTTTATAGTGCAGTTAGTGAAGAAGCATTGTATAGATTTGATGAATACTATACGGAAGAAAAATGGTTAGAAAATTGGAGAGTTATAAATGGATGATAGAAAAATAAGTTTCATTCAACCCTCACGAAATAATAAAAAATATTTAGAGTGGTCTTACAAAAGTATCAGAAGAAACTTAGGACCTGAACATGAGATATGTTGGGCAGACGATTTCTCAGATGATGGTACTTGGGAATGGATGAATAGTGTTTGTTTGTTAGACCCAAATGTAAAGATACATCGTAATGAAGGCCCTACAAGATTAGGACATACAATACTATATGATACATTGGTGGATATGGCAACAAACGATATCGTGATGATTTATCACGCTGATATGTACGCCTGTCCTAATTTAGATACAGAGATACTTAAACATTTGGAACGAGGTACGGTGGTAAGTGCTACAAGAATAGAACCACCACTACATCCCAAAGGTCCTGAAAAAATTATTGAAGATTTTGGAATTGAACCTGAAGAGTTTAATGAACATGGATTGCTACAATTCGTATCAAATTATGTGGCAACGAGAGAAGATGAAACTACAAATGGCATCTTTGCTCCGTGGGCGATATATAAAGATGACTTCACGAGTATCGGTGGTCACGACCCACTTTACGCTCCACAATCAAAAGAGGACTCGGATATATTCAACAGATTTAAATTAGCTGGGTATGATTTAAAACAGACTTGGAAGGGTTTTGTATATCACATGACCTGTCGTGGTAGTAGATTTGCCGATGGAGCAGTAAGAAATCCTAATGGTCAAGTCTTTATGAAGAATAGGGAAACTGATGAATGGTTGGCACAGAATCAAAGGTCTACTCGTAATTTTGTTCGTAAGTGGGGACATATGGTAAAACACGATGAACTATTACATCCAATCATTCCACCGAAATATGATGTGGGATTTGTAGTTGAGAATTGTAATAATAATTTACTAAAAGAAATTGAACCTTGGTGTTCAGATATCTATGGTGATTGGGTTGGTCACAAAGGGTTTGGTGTTAATGACTATGTCAAGAATGAACAACCAAATACTCGATTTGATTTACAACAGAAAATTCATTCAGACCACATTGAACCTGAAAATGATGTAGTTGTTAGGTTTGATGCTAGTAAACTGAATCAAGATAACTTCCAAATATTAGTGAACTTATCAGATATACTTCAAGAGAGCGGTGAAGTGGGTGAGATGGAGTTAGAAATATTTAAGTTCGAAATAAAATCATTAAAAACATATGAAAAGGATTTAATAAATGTCGTATAAGGATTATATAACAGAGATACCTAATTTTCCGATAGAAGGAGTAAACTTCAAAGACCTTTCACCATTACTGGCAGACCAAGAAACATTTAGGTCAGCACTTGTGGACATGGGTGGACACTTTGATGACGACTTACCTAACTATTGGATTGGTATAGATTCAAGAGGATTTTTATTCTCATCAGGTTTAGCCACATATTTTGGTGGTGGTGTAGTGTGTGCAAGAAAGGAAGGAAAGACGCCAGGTGATAAAGTGTCGATAGGTTATGATTTGGAATATGGTAAGGCCATATTAGAATTACAACCTTGGTACGGCCCAAATGGTACAAACAAGGTAGTGATTGTGGATGATGTATTGGCTACAGGTGGAACCCTCAAGGCAACTAACGAGTTAGCAATAAGAGCAGGATATGAGGTTGTAGGTAATTTGGTGTTAGTAGATTTGAAATATGTTCCAAGAGTAGAAGATTTTAATTTAAATGTAAGGAGTGTAATACAATATGATTAGGACAGCAGAGTTCGTATCACCTGGACATCCAGATAAGATATGTGACAGAATATCAGATAAGATTTTAGATACTTGTTTAGAACAAGATTCTGAGTCGAGGGTAGCAATAGAAACGGCAGGTGGTCATGGTTCAGTTCATTTGACTGGTGAGATAACCACAAATGCTGAATTAGACTACGAATCAATAGTAAAGGAAGTTTGTGGTATTGAAAAGGTTACTCACAATGTAGTGAAACAATCTAACTTTATCAAACAAGGTGTTGATGTTGGTGGAGCAGGTGACCAAGGCATTATGGTTGGTTATGCATGTGATGAGAACGACCAATATGTTCCACAAGAATATTATATAGCAAGGGATTTATGTAGACATCTATACGAGAAATTTCCTTATGATGGTAAAACACAAATCACAACAGATGACCATTGGATAACACACATCGTCACGAGTTTTCAAAATACAACTACTGATGAACTAAAAACAGCAGTAAATGATTATATGGAATGGGAAACCGATGATATTAAAATCCATTGTAATCCAGCTGGAGATTGGGAACAAGGTGGTTTTGATGCAGATGCAGGATTGACTGGTAGGAAGTTAGTAGTTGATAACTACGGCCCAAGAGTTCCAATCGGTGGTGGAGCATATAGTGGTAAAGACCCAAGTAAGGTTGATAGAAGTGCAGCATATATGGCAAGGTATATCGCTGTTAGTGAGATGAAGTCTAAGAAATTAGATGAGTGTTGGGTTTACTTGAGTTATGCTATAGGTGAGAAAGAACCACTACAGGCTACAGCTACAGATGGTAAAACAATTTGGAATATATCAGAGAAATATTCTGTATATCCAAATGATATAATTGAATATTTAGATTTAAAGAAACCAATATATTATGAAACCTCACAATGGGGAGCATATGGAAATGGTTTTAGATGGGACTTATTATGAGTAAGAAAAAAATGTGGAAAGATGCAGATAAATCACTTCTGAAATCTTTACCAAACTTAGATGGTGAAAATCCATACGAATTAAAAATGAAACAACCTGAATTGACATTCTTGGGAGTATATGAACAACCTGATTTTGCCACCTTGTATATTTTGATGCATCCTAATGGTAAAATAGTTGAATTGAAATCCTTGAAGATATACCTACAACAATATAGGGATATTATAATATCATATGAAAGGTTAACTAATGTAATTTACGACCACATGATGGAAGTTTACACACCACAGAGATTACGACTTGTATTGGATTGTATGCCACGAGGTGGTATCATGTCAAGAGTTACTATTGATTCTGATTGGGGAGTAAAAGGTGGAGATGAAAAATACAATGGTTGGGGTGAAGATGTCTGGTAATGTTATCGAGAGAATTTTTAACAGAACGAGGTTATTGTTGTGGACACGGATGTTTGATGTGTCCATACGAACCCAAACATAAAAAGGGAAATACTAATTTAATGAGTGAAACATATGGTGAATCAAAAGGATTAGATAAAAAGACATTAATAGTCTGTGCACTTGAAGTGGAAACACAAGGTCAGTTGGATGATTACGATGTATTGTATACAGGAGTTGGTAAGGTAAATGCTACATTTTCACTTACACAAAAGTTTGGTAAGTTTGGTAGTTACATTCCATATGATAATATAATCAATTATGGAACTGCTGGTAGTCGTAAATATAAAAAGGGTGAGTTAGTAGATTGTACTAAATTTATTCAACGAGATATGGATGTAACTGGTCTTGGATTTATGAGAGGTGAAACTCCATTTGAACAGGACCCACCTTTTATTATACAACAACAGAATGTGGAGTTCAATCCAATTGGAATAGATGCAACTTGTGGTAGTGGTGATAACTTTGTAGAGGATAAAACTAATTACTATGGTGAGGTGGTGGATATGGAAGCATACGCATTAGCCAAAGTGTGTTATCTATACGATGTTCCATTTATATCATTCAAGTACATTACTGATGGAGCCGATGGTGAGGCTAACAATGATTGGGAAGAGAATGTATCCAAAGGTATAAAGGTCTTCAAGGAAAAGGTTTTGAGTAAATTGGATGAACCCTCGTAAGTTTAATGCACTATCGACAAGTGAATGTGAAACGATAACACAACATTTATTAGATTTAGAATCAAGAGGATTATACGAAATATGGAGAGTGGCTAATTCTCCTGCATTTTACAATCCACCTATTGGATTACAAACATTATATAAACTAAGAGATGGGGTATCTAAAGTGGTTGGTTTAGATTTACAGCCAACTTATAGTTATGGTAGAATTTATCGTAATGGAAACAAATTACCAAGACATATTGATAGGAAAGCATCAGAGTTTGGTGTTAGTATCACGACATATTCAACCACAGATTGGCCATTGTATTTTGAAGTAGATGGTAATGAAACGAAAGAAGTTTGTGGTGTTGGAGAAGGTATAATTTACAAGGGTTCAGAAACTCCACATTGGAGAAATGATTTTAAAGGAGAATTACAAGTACAATTGTTAGTATTCTATGTAGATTCTGATGGTCAATACTCAAACTTAGAAAATGACAAATTTCTTGGTACAGATTTAAATAAACAAATTCCAAATTTATAAGAAGGGAAATAAAATGAAAATATTAGTAAGTGGTGGTGCAGGTTTTGTTGGTACTAACTTAATTAAAAAATTATTAAAAGAAGGATATGAAGTAACATCGTTAGATAATTACTCAACTGGTTTTAAAGAAAACCACCAAAAGGGTTGTCATTACATTGAGTATGATATTTCAAGTCCTCATACACATGGAATATATGTAGACCATAATACATATCCATCTTGGAGAGATGAGGAGTATGATATAATATATCATATGGCAGCACTTGCTAGAATCCAACCCTCATTAGAGAATCCCCACCAAACTATCTTGAATAACTTTTATTCGACATTAAATTTGATAGATTTTGCACGAAAGAACAATACTCCATTTGTGTATGCTGGTTCAAGTTCTAAACATCATGGTTTATGGGGGAGTCCATATGCTTGGTCTAAATTTGGTGGAGAACAATTATGTGAATTATACAATAAGGTTTATGATTTACCAACAGCAATTTGTAGGTTTTACAATGTCTACGGGCCACATCAATTGGAAGGTGGGGAATATGCTACGGTGTTGGGTATATTTATGAAACAATACAAAGAAAATAAACCATTGACGATAACTGGTGACGGAGAACAGAGAAGAGATTTTACACATATTGATGATATAGTAAATGGTGTAGAAAAGTGTGGTAGGTCTTTACTAATTCCTAACGAATATAATTCAGAAATTAGTGGTAAAATATTTGAATTAGGTCGTGGAGTTAATCACTCAATAAATGAATTAGCCAGTTACTTTGGTGATTATCCTACTGAACACATACCTGCCAGAGATGGTGAGTATGATGTTACATTATGTGATGATGATTTGGCACATAGATTACTTGGTTGGACAGCAAAGGAAAATATTGATGATTATATCAAAGATTTTGTGAATAATCAATAATGACTTACTATTTATTACTGAGTGGTGATACAGACAAAGATTATCACGACACTAATGTTTTAGGAGAAGAAAGTTTTGGTAAGTTTTACACAGGCCAAGGTATGAAAGCCTTTCACAACATAGTTAATAATAAACCAGAGTTATTAGAGGACATCACTATCTTGGATGACCATAAAAAACACTACACAATAACAGAATTCATGGACATATTGTCTAAACTAAAAATCTATACTAATTAAAACTTTGCCTAATAGGAGAGAAAGATGAATGTTAGAGAATGGGAAAAGTATGAAGAAAGATATGAGGAAAAACCAAAAAAAGTAACCAAGAAAAAGAAATCTTGGAAACAAATAGACGAAGAAAAACGCAACAAAAAAACCAAGTGGAACAAAAAAAGAGGAGTCAAGAAATGAAATTTTATTTAGTTGATAAATTAGATAACATTAATACAACAGTTCAGTTAGATAGTGGTGTAGGTCTGAGTGGGGCTAGAACTTACTTTCTCGGTGTGAAACATATAGAAGAGGTAGAGTTTGATAAGTTGTGGAAAGTCATGACAAAGGAAGAGTATGATACTCAATTTAAATTAGGATTAAAAGACAGGCAAATGGATAGGATGAAATACGAATGGTGGAAAGAAGATGCAGCTATTACAGATGAAGAGTTAAAAATTTAAGGTGAATCATGAGTACAAAAAAACAAAGGGTTTACAAATCACCCATAGGAGCGATTCCTAAAATTGTAAATAATTTTGAGTCAAAGACACTCAATCAAAAAGTATTCTATGATATAATAAGTGAAGAAGAGACACAATTAGTTTTATGTCATGGAATAGCAGGAACTGGTAAAACATATGTATCAATCTATAAGGCATTACAAGATGTTTTAAGGAGAGGTACAGGATATGATAAACTAATTATCATCAATCCAACTGTAGATGTTGGTAACGAGGATAAGTTAGGATACCTACCTGGTGAATTAGACAAGAAGATACAACAATATAACGAATCAACATTTACCATATTGGATAAGATAGTTGGTAAGGCAAAGGCTGGTAAGATGATTCACGATGGAAAGATTGAGATTGGAGTATTAAACTTTTTGAGGGGAACTAACTTAGAGAATTGTTATGTTATATTAGATGAAGCACAGAATGTATCACCTATGCAAATCAAAACAATTATGACGAGAATATCACATGATTGTAAGATGATTATTCAAGGTGATTTATCACAATGTGATAAATACAAGACCAATGGTGTTACCAACTATGAAAAAAGTGGATTCTATGATGTATGGAATAGATTAAAAGGTGTTGAGGGAGTCAATCATATGGAGTTTAGTCGAGATGATTGTATCAGACATCCATTAGTCAAGAGAATACTAAAAACATACGAGGATGAGCACGAAATAAGGTTATAATGGTAAAGACAAAGTTAGGTATAGACAGAGTATTTTGTATTAGTCTACCTACAAGAAACGATAGAAAAGAAAAGATTAATCAGAGATTTGGTAAACTTGATTTTAATTTTATCGAGGCAATACATGGTTCAGATATTGATACTTCAAAACTGATAAGTGATAACAAATTAAATAGTGAATTTTATGACCCAATGGGGGCCATAAATAAAAATGTTATCGCCTGTTCTTTATCTCATTTAAAGTGTTGGGAAATTTTTGAATCTAGCCAGACAGATATTTGTTTGATTTTAGAAGATGATGTGGTTATTACACAAGATATATTCACAAGTGAAACTGATTTGGAGACTAATGAGGTAATCATTCAACCCTCCAAGTTTTGGAAAGAGATGTGGACACAATTAGAATCATTGGATTGGGATATAGTGTTTCTTGGTAAAAAGGAAAAGTATGTTGATGGTATAGATAAAACACCACTATTTTGTAAACCATTTTGGGGTTCTGGTTTATGGGGAGCACATGGTTACCTAATCAATAAAGATTCAGTAAGTAAATTAATAAAAGATTATCAACCGATAAAATATGCAATTGATGTATTCCTTGATAAATGTAGTGAGGATTACAGAGTTTATGCGTTAAAAGAATCACTTTTCAGACAAGAGACTGATATTTACTTACACGACAAAGACCAACCTGAGTTGGTGGATTCGGACACATTCCATAATAAAAATAGGGATGGAAAGTTTACCAATGTAAAAGTTGATGAAATCGTAGATTCTGTAGAATTTACAAATTATCCTGCATCATCCGAGTATATTGGTGATAAAAAATGGCCACCTTTAATTAAGGCAAAATTTAGGTTATGACATTCAAAAAAATAAAAAACGAACTTACTGAAGAACAGAAAAAAGAATTAGAACAGATTGCATTAGAAATAGAGGCTGAAGCAATACAGATGAGATTGGATTACGAGGCTACGGGTTCAGAACATAGTGGTAGTATGGTGTTTATTAACCAAGAGAGTCCGTTATTAGATAATGAAGAAGAGGAACTTGGAACCACTATGATTGTAAGTTCTACACAACACATCAAGAAAAGAATGGAAGAAGAAGAAGGTGAAGTAGATGGTTGAACCAACTCGTCACGAAAGAGTAAAAATTAATAAAAAGACATTCGAATCATTCTTTGAGGAATGTGGGTCTTATTTTGCTAGAGATATAAATACTTCGGCATCTGAAGTTTGGACTCGTGTAATAAATAATGAAACTGGAACAGAGGTATTTGAGTCCATTGAAAAAAAGGATATCAACAGACTTAAAGAATTATATGAGGAATATTATGTACATGGTATATCAGAGGGTGCAAGTTCTGGTAAGGCTCTGAGTAACGATGAATACAGACAGAATAAGGCAAAAAGAAATATTTTTAGGATAAAACCCTTATATGTTCACTTAAAAGACGGTACTGAACAAGACGATATCGTGGTGGCTGAATATATTGATAAGTTATATAACAGATACAAAATACCTAATGAGATAAATATTGGTAAGACTTGGGGTTGGAATTTTGGTGAAAATTTTGTTCACTTTGAATTAATGGATTACATATATTTTCTTGATATAATACAGACTATATTAAAAGAATATAATTTGGATAAGACATTTTTTATTGGTGATGGTTCAGGTTTATTGAGTTGTTTACTTTACAATAATTTTAATATCAAAAAGTCAACTCATGTAGATTTATCACATTTACTATTGAGACAATATATCAATAATTTTAATTCTGATGTTGATATCAAACATCATTATGCAGAAAGTTTTGACGAGGATTTGAAACACGATACACAAATCCTTATTAATCAAGATTCTTTTCCTGAGATGCCGTTGGAATCAATGGAAAAGTATATTAAGAATATGGATGATAACAATGTTCCATTTGTGTTATCCTATAATATAGAAAATGGAACGGAATTTAACCAACATCATATAGATTATAGAAAAGTAATTTTAGATAGTGGTTATGAATCAGTATGGAGACACAATTCAACGGTCAGGCCTCCATATGTATTTGAATTATTTTACAAAGGAGAGAATAATGATTGAGACAGCAGAATGGGTATTGATTGGAATACTGATTGGATTACCTATTGGTTTTATTATATCGAGTGTCTTAACATCCGATAAATTAGAAGACTTGGATACAGAGGTACAAGATTTGAGAACACAAAGACAACTTCTCAAGGAAGAGATATTTAGATTGAGTAAACCGCAGTCAAAACCTCAACCAAGAAAGAGAAGAAACTATAAACCAAAACCAAGAAACACAAGGAAAAAATCATGAGTGGATTAGATAAGTTCCTAAAAGTAATTGATGAGGTTACCGCATTTATTGTCGGTGATAAGAGAAGTGGTGATGATAGAAGAGTCAAAAAATCTAAAAGAAAAAGGACTCGTAGAAAAGTCGTTAGGAGAAAGTAAATGCTTTATGAAAAATACCTAAGTATTCAAGATAGGGCATTCGAATACTTCCAAACTTTTTCAGAACAAGATTCAGAGGGTTTGAGAAGTATGTTTTCGGATGATGTAGTATTACACGATTGGGATATTATTGCAAATGGTATCGATGAGGTAGTACAGGCAAATCAAGACATCTTCGATTCGGTAGATACAATAGTTGCTGAACCATTAAAAACATATCTTGATAATAATGTTGTTATAACAGAACTCAAGATAATTATTAACGAAGAAGAAACACTATTAGTAACAGACATTATTGAATTCAATGAATTTGGTAAGATTAAATTCGTAAGAGCTTATAAGGGGTAAGAAATGGTATTAGATAGTTTATTAGCAGGAGTAATGTTATTTACATCATTTGCTGCAAGAACACCAAACACACAACCCAATCCCGATGACTATGAAGTTAGTATTGGGATAAGTAATGACGACTTTTATATCAACAGACAATGGGAAAGAGAACTTGGTGAACATTATATAGATGATTTGTTTTGGGCTAAGTTTGACAATGGTATTTACTTTAAACCAGAATATATGAACAAGGAAAGTCAAGGTGTACGATATCTAAAGATTGACTCAAGACGAAGTTGGAAAGGTTTTTCATTTGGATTTACGAGTCGTAATGATAATGATAATGTATTGAGTTCCAACTTTGAAACATTCGTATCATTTGGTGGTAGTAAAAAGAAAAAGTATTACGATGATAAGATAGAAGTTGATTTTTCATTTGATGGATATTTCCCACCGAGTGAAGAGGATGGAAGAGATACATTCGAGTTTGAAAACAAATTCAAAACATCTTGGAAAATTACAGAAAGACTAAGAATATATAAAACTGGTGAAATATCAAAGTTACAAGGAAAAGACTTTTACAAGGCAAAAATTGGATTTGAAATTTCTTTATAGGAGAATAAAATGTTAAAGACATTTGATGAAATAATAGAGGTAACATTACACCACGAAGGTGGATATGTACACGACCCGTCAGATTTAGGCGGAGAAACTAACTATGGTATAGCAAAACGATTCTATCCTGATGTGGATATCAAAAACCTAACGAAAGAAGGGGCAAAAGAAATCTACAAGAAGGACTATTGGGATAAGAACAAGGTGGATGATTTAACCGATGATTTAAAACATATATTCTTTGATATGTGTGTGAATCAAGGTAGGGGAACTGCCGTAAAGATACTACAAAGAGCCATCAATGGTAAAGGTGGAGATTTAAAAGTAGATGGTGGATTCGGACCTGGTACAAAGAAGGCATTTGATAAGTACAAACCCTCATTGGATAGGGTAAGGTGTTACAGACTAAAACATTATTATGATTTAGTAAACAGAAAACCTGAACAAGAAAGATTTTTATTTGGATGGTTCAAAAGGGCACTTTCTGTATAATAAAAACTTTTTATCTTATATTTATATATGAGTTACACATCGGGTAGAGCTCAAACAGAGGATGGGGAGCATAATTACTACATCTCAGTAGAACTCGGTAGAACGATTAAGTACAATTATGTTCTAAAGCAAAATAGACAACCCGCTCTACTCTGTTTTCCGATGTGACCAACTCAATGGGAAGAAAATAGGAGTAAGAAAATGGCATTAGTAGATTTAGTCAAAGGAAAAGACACACCTACACCAAATAAAGGTGCAAGTGGTAACATTCCAACTGATTCACCAGCAGGTGCAGGAGAAAATTTTGTACCTTACTCTTCAAGAATAATAGATGGGGCAAAAGATGTTAACCCAATGGGAAGTCCAATTGGTAGACATTTAAATAATGGTCTTGATGTATTACCACAAGGTAACCCAAATGGTAGACACATCAATAGTGGAAATACCGTATTACCACAAGGTAGTCCACAAGGAAGACATATTAATTCCCCTCTCGGTAATGGTTCTTTAAGAAAATCACCATTAGCAGGAGAGTAAAGTGAATCAAGCCGATAGAAAAGAATTTGATTTAATACACAATAAAATAGATACTATCAAAGAAGATATTGAGAGAATGAATAATGATATCAATAATGCTCATCAAAAGACCGATGAAAATTTGAAGTTTATAAAAGAAAGTCTATTCAATCCACACGAAGGATTATGGGCAGAAACGAAACAAAACACGAGTTTCAGAGAATCAACAACCAAATGGAGAGGTGTTATTGGAGTTGGTTTTATTGGTCTTGTATTGGATAAAATTTGGGGTATGTTCCAATAGACGCAGAATACAATTATTTAAAAAAGAAAGAAGTTATAAACAAGGTTATGTGTGATTTATGTATATTAGAAGACAAAACAAATACTTACTTGGAAACGGATAAGTTCATAATATTAGATTGTGATTCTTGTTTCATTCCTATGGCAGTATGGAAAGAACACACGATGACAATAGACTCAGAGGACGAAAGACTAATGGAAGAGTCACTCGTAAAAGTTGCAAAACAATTCTACAAACACGACAATTTTAAAATAGATAAGAACCAACGGGCAATACCTGACCACCTACATTGGCATTCGAGGTTGGTATGAGTAAGGTATTCTTAGATTGTGGTGCAAATAGTGGTCAATCATACGATTGGTTCATGGAGAATAAAGGTTCAGATGAATGGGATGTTCATTGTTTCGAACCCTCACCTGAATTTGTCTCATCCCTATCAAGTAAACCTATGACCTATCATCAAAAGGCGGTTTGGATAGAAGATGGTAAAGATACTTTTTATGTTAGAGGTGGTTTAAGTTCTACACTATATAAAAACAAACAAGATAATATTAAAAAACAACCTCAAGAAGTAGAGGTCGATACAATAGATTTTTCACAATTCATAATGGATAACTTCAACAAGGATGATTACATAATTCTTAAGATGGATATTGAAGGTGGTGAATACAAGGTAATAGATAAGATGTTAGAGGATAAAACATTTGAATACATCGATGAATTCTATGTGGAGTTTCATGGTGCAAAAATACAAGATTTGTACCCTTACTTTGACGAGGTATACGAAAGAGAAGGTGTTGATGCAAAGACTTATCAATTACAAGAAATAGATAAGTATAATTTAAAAATATGTGAGGTCTATCCTTACAAAACTTGGGTGAGGTTTTAATGATAAGTAAAGAAGATATAAAGAGAGTTAAGGAAACAGACTTTGATGAACTAAGAAAAGAATCACCAAAAAAATGGTGGACGGAAAAAGACGCAACACACAAAAATACGCCTCTCACCAACACATTAAAAAACACTATATTCGAAGAAAAAAACGCATCACACAGAAATACGCATCACACTCGTCAAGGTGGACGGACAGACCTTTCGACTTCGTCTCAAGGGCTATCACCGTCCCGCACCGACAGAGTTATGAGGATACTGAGGTCATGGTGTATCATAATATGGGGGTGGTCAGGTTTAGTGGTGGATAAAATGATAAAAGAAGTAAAGATAATAAAGGGTATACTATGGAAGTGATTTCATCGATAGGATATCTATCCAACGAAATGATAAT
>Ga0208669_1000064_pt1 | contig 46157 bp, 63 predicted proteins | sample 21_taG_FD_184095 | JGI IMG/M metagenome (GOLD analysis project Ga0208669, IMG submission 184095) | Marine viral communities from the Subarctic Pacific Ocean - 21_ETSP_OMZ_AT15319 metaG (SPAdes) (version 2) | ecosystem: Environmental > Aquatic > Marine > Oceanic | place: Pacific Ocean | collected...
TGCTGTGGGTAGAAGAGTAAGCACATTATTTGGAGGTTCTTCTACTGAAGAAAGACAACGCATGGCCCTCAATAGTGTTCGCAATCATTATTTTTCTACAGACGCAGCATTATTTACCACATTTAATGATAAATACGAACAAACTGGAAATATAAGAGAAGCTATTAATTTTACAGAGCTTACAAAAGACATGGCAGACTATGAACCAGAAATAGTCACTAGTACCAAACATTCTACTCATATAAAAGATCGAAATAATAATTTAATACGGGTTGAGGAAACACGTAATTTCGATACTCTAGGGAACCCACAGGGGTCTACTTATGTTTATGACTCAGAAATACCCGGATTAGATCAAGAAGGGTTATCTGATGCACAAGAAGAATCACTTCTCCGTAGTCTTAATGGAAGGTTTAGTATAACAAAAAATCCTCAAGATGTTTTATCTACTGAAGGAATGAACGCGTGGATTGAATCTATAGATATTAAAAAAGGTGACACCAACAATACACTACTTCCTAATACAGTAGAAAAAGTAGATGAGTATTGGGCGCTAGTAAATCATTTTAATAATTTTCAAGAAGAACATAAAGATAACAGTAGTTATATGAAGCCTACGCGAGAAGCTCAACTGCATATTCAACACGCTATTGAAGCTTATCAAAGCTCTGATGTTTTTGCACAATCACTAATGAATTTAGATAAAAGCAATTACTATGTATTTCAAGCAGAAAGACCGGAAGAATATAGAATAGCTAAAAATTATTTTATAGAAGAGAAGCTTGCTTCACTAATGCCCGGAGAAAGAAGAACGCAAGTACCTAAACCTGAATACTTTGATGAAATGTTACCTGCTTTAGACGCTGAAGCACATCATTTTGGTACTTTGGAAATGATTCAAAGTTATGAGAGTGTGGGCCTTGAGATAATAAGAGAACAACCAACAGTTAGTCCTGACGCATCTGTTGATTCTAGTGAAGTCCAAGAGACAACTTTTATTCCCGGTAGCCCTAACGATCCTGCTGTGCTTGCTACCTCCCGTGGTGAAATTTCTGATGAGGCAGGAGAACCTGCTAGTTTGATAGCCCTAAGAGAAGAACTTGAAGCTTTGCCCGAACCTTTTAACAGAGAACTAAGTGTTCTGTCGCCTCCAGTTAGACAAAAAGAAGAAAACCTCAGAGAAAAGAAATCAGAATTAGAAGATAAAATTAATAATTGGGAAGAATACCAAGTGGACTTAATAGAAAAGCTAGAGGAAAAAGTTAGAGTATCAGAAGAAGACGGGCGTGTATTTGGTTGGGGCAGTGGAGTTTATTTTGGAATGGACGTACCGGGGCCAAACACAGTACCAAATTACAAAAAATATATTCAAAGTTTAAAAGACGAACTAGAGCAGTTTAGAAAATTTAATCAGTCTGAAACAGATACTAACAATCTTGTTGAACCCACACCTTCTTTGTTGGCATCTACTGACCCAAAGTAACAACGGAAATCTCTGAGCCTCCAGTTGCAGAGGTTTCCGAACAACCATATGTACAACAGGAAGAAGATATGACCCCCAGTGGATTGGACATTACTCTAGCAGATGAAGATATATTTCCTAATGATACTCTAGCTAGTACTTTTATAAAAAGTAAAGAGGGCTTTAGAGAGACTCCTTATTGGGATAATAATCATTGGACATGGGGTTACGGAACAACAGCACCTCATAGCGGAGGACCAGACGAACCTCCTCCATCAGATTTAACAATAACTAGAACAGAGGCTCAAGGAGAACTTCTTGCTTATATGCAGAAAGAAGTATTTGATAGACTAAAACCTTTTGATGAGGAACACGGCTACAATTTTACAGACTCCGAAATAGCGGCCTTAACTTCTTTTATGTTTAATCTAGGTCCGGGTTCTTTAAATCAAGTCACTGCTAATGGTACACGCTCTAAAGAAGAAATAGCTAATAAAATGTTAGAGTATATTAATTCAGCAGGTCAGCCATCACAAGGGCTAATAAAACGTAGACAAGAAGAACACAACATATTTGTAGGAGGGGGATAGTAAATGCCTTTGCCAACTAAAAAAACAGTAACTTTTGAAAACGGAGAAACACGTAATGATGTTCCTTTCGGTGTGGATACGTGGGAAGAATATCAAAAAAATAAAGAACTAAGAACTCGATTAGGAATGAATGCTCCTCAACCTGTACACGTAAAAGACCCTGAAGAATATGGAGCTTTTGACAGAGATATACAAAGAGCTTATCAAGGTTTAGTAGGAAGACCTGCTGCTTATTTAGAATCTATTGTACCGCTAGGTGCTTTTTTTAATATAGGAGAATCTGCTAGAGATTTATATGGTGAAGATTTTTACGAATTAAACCTAAGTGATAGGGCGCAGAGAGTACAACAGGCTACAGCAAAGTCTGTGTCTGACTCTGAAACAGGAAAATCTTTATTAAATCCAAACCTAGAACAACTTGATCAAGTGTTTGATGAAGATGGGTATGTTACTTCTCCTGAAACTTTAAAAGGAACAGTGTTAGAATTAGGAACTTATGTAGGTGGAGGACTAGGGATACTAAAAGCTCTGGGTAGATCAGCTACTAAAGCTCCTAAAGCTTTTAGAGAGTTTGCTAAAAATCATAATATGACAGCAGCAATGACTGAGGCTGTGGCTAGTGGTGCGGCTATAGATCAGTGGATTAGTAATCCAAACGAAGCTACAGCGGGTACTGCAATATTAGATGCTCTTGAAATTTCTGATTCTGATTTATTAGGAGTAGGAGAATTTTTAAGAGGAGAAGAAGACGATAGTGCTTTAGAAAAAAGAACTAAAATGTTATTAGGAAATCTTCCTTTTGATTTAGCTTTTGGTGTGCTTGCGGGTACGCTTGGAAGTGGTAGCGTTTTATCAGGTAATAAAAAATTACAAGACTTGACTCCCGAAGAAGTAGGTGAGGCAGCAATGCAAGGGTTGAAAAAAAGTAGAAGGGAAGCAATGCCGCCTACAAAAACAGAACTTACTGTAGACGCTATAGACCCAGATACAGGAAAAAATGCAGTGTGGAAAGAGGTTGATGACCTTTCTGAAAACAGACAGGTTTTTTCACAAGAAGGTCTTTTTAAAGGACTGTGGCAAAAGTTTACTCAATCTAGAGGTTATAATGTTTTAGCGGGTCAAGATGCTTTTGAGCAAGCGCAACAGGCAGCACGTAAATTTAGAAATAGAGGAGAGCATTTAGCAGGTATGCTTAACACTAGCATTAATAAACTGTTAAAAGGTGGAGTAGATGAAGAAACTTTAGATAATGTTTATCGTGCTTTAACTGAAAGAAAGAAAAAAAGAGTGAAAGCTTTTAGAGATAAAGAAAGACCTGAGTTAATTGATTTTCTAAAACAAGAGTACAATTTAACTACAGACATAGCTGAAAATGTAATAGACGTTAGAAAACTAGTAGATGAAATGTCTGTTGCAATTAATGACTTTGCTCCTAATAAAAGAATACAAAGAATAATAAATAAAAATTTAAATAATTATATGCGTAGGTCTTATGAACTTTTTGAAAATAAAAATTATAAAGCTAGTCAGCCTTCTATGGCTAGAGCACAAACTTATTTTATAAATAAATTTAGAGAAGAAGATTTACTAGAAGGAAAAACTCTTTTATCAAAAGGTAAAACGCACGTACCAAAGACAGAGGCACAGCTTACAGAAGAGGCTGCAAATGCGGTAGGAGATATTTTAACAGATAGGAAAGTGGGCAGAAAAGTTTTTGAAAGAAGACAGAATATGCCAGAAGAAATAAGAGAACTAATGGGGGAGGTAACTAACCCTGTAGATGCCCTGCTTTTAACTACTTCTAAGATGGCTGATTTTTATGAGAGATCAAGATTTTTAAAAAATATGCAAGACATAGGAACAAAACAAAAATGGCTTTTTACTTCAGAACCAGAAGGTTTAGAAGGTCTTGTTAAATTACAGAACACAGGAAGAAAAGAACTCAATGGTATGTACACCACTCCAAAGATGGCTAAAGTAATTAATAATAAAGAGATAAGTATTTTTGGAGAAGATAAAATTAATAATCCTTTATATAAAAACTTTTTATCTCTAAAAGGTTTTGCAAATAAATCTGCTACTGTGTTTAGTTGGACTACTATCCTAAGAAATATATTAGGCGGTATTCAGTTTGGAGTTGTTAACGGTTTAAATTCATTTCCTTTGGGGGTGTTATCGGAAAATAGTGCTAGAACAAATCTGGCTTCTATAAAAAATAACGCTTTGTTAAAGGGAGATAAAGATTTAAATGAATTGTATGAAAGATATGTAGGTTTAGGAGTTATTAATACTAATGTAAGAATAGGAGATTTTAGAGCTTTAATAAATGAAGGATTAGAAGCTTCTTCTGTAGATGATATTATGAAAAGGGCTTCTAATAAACTTTCTAGAGGAGCAGAAAGTTTTTATTTAGGCACAGATGATTTTTTTAAAATGAATGCTTTTTCTTCTGAATTAAATATTTTGAAAAGGGCTAACAAAGGAAACACAGTACCAGTAGAAGTTTTAGAACAACAAGCTGCCGATATAATAAAGAACACTTTTCCTAATTATGATAGAGTGCCGCCCGGAATTAAAGCACTAAGAAACTGGCCTTTAGGAACCTTTGTTTCTTTTCCTGCTGAAATAATAAGAACTTCTTACGGTATTACAAAACAAGCAGCAAGCGAATTGTTATCAGGTAATGGAGTATTAGCTACAAGGGGTGCTGCTAGGTCAGCAGGTATGTATGCAGGTGTTACAGGATTTCATACTTTAGGTGAAATGTTAGCAGATAATATCGGGTGGTCAGATAAAGAAAAACGAATGGCTGAAGTCCTAACAGAAACTCCGTGGTCAAAAGATAGTACTAGATTATTTACTAGAGATGAAGAAACTGGAAAAATATATTCGGCTGATACTAAATTTTTAGATGCTTACAATACTGTTAAAGAACCGTTTACAGCAATTATAAACGAACTAGAAAGGGGAGAATTAGAACAAGCAGATTTGTCTGAAAGATATATAGACGCTACAATAAAGGGGCTGCGAACTTTGACTGCTCCGTTTACAACAGAGGCTATTTTTACTAAAGCCATAACAGATGTGTACTATGCGGTTAGAGACCCTGAAGGAAAAACTTCAGAAGGAAAATCTTTATATCCTCCTGAAAGTAATATAAGCGAAAGAATAGCTAACTCTTCTTATCATGTACTTTCTAATCTTATCCCCGGAACAGTAGATAGTATTGATAGATTAATCGGTGCATATGATGATGAAAGAAATCCTTACACTGGTGATGCCCGTTTTGATTCAGGTAATGAATGGCTTGCCCTAACTATGGGTGTTCGTTTAACAGAGTTTGATCCTAAACAACAGTTAAATTTTGCTATCAATGATTATAGAAAAGCAAACAATAATTTAAGAGGTGTTTATGGTAATTATTCTGATAGCATGGGAGATATAGTAGATCAATATAGATCAAGACAAAGAGAAAGATATAAGCTCCAACAAGAACTTTATAGAAAAATTCAAGCAACACAGTATTTTGAAAATGAAACAGACATAAATAGTTTACTTATGGAAAGCGGTATTTCTAGAGCAGATTCTTTTGAATTAAGAAATGGAAGATTTATACCACAAACAATTTCGTTAGATTTTATAGAAGATTTATACGACAAGGTAGGAGATAGTCCTAGAAGTTTTGTAGAAATAAGAAGTAAATTATCTGAAGTATATTCATCTATGAACAGGACGTTATTAAACACCCCTGAAGAGGAAGAAGAGTGAAAAAGTTTTATGAAAAGGGAGGCTCAGTAATAGTACCACAGGCTCCAGAAGAACCGGATGAGCGCATTGACAAAATGACAGGGCTACCTTACGACTTGCAAGCGGGGGGAGCTTTTATAGATGAAGAAGATCGTTTAGGTTTTTCAGCAGCAGGACTAGTTACTTTTATTAAGAGACTAACAAGGGGTGTAGATGAAGTTGTTGCAGACACCAGACCTGTTACAAGATTTGAGGCAGATCAAGGAAGTAAAGATACTATTAGAAATTTTAGAGAACAAGAACCACAGTCTTTCATAGACCCCAACTCTTTTTATTATTCTACAAGCAAAGTAAAAATAGATAATGAAGGAAAATTTCTTAAACATTTAGATGAAGAAGAAAATTTAGATTTAGGAATGTTTAAAAATGCAGATATTGAAGAACAAGATAATATTATAAACAGATTTTATTCGGCCAACCCTAGTAATAAAGCTATGGACATTAAAGTTTATAGAGAACCGGATCAAAGATATTGGAAGGCTAAACAAGAAACAGAAACTAAATTAAATGCAGAAGTTGAAGATGAGTTTAATAATATACCTGTAGATGATGTTAGTTTAGTTCAGAAATATACTGACGATATTCCTAAAGTATCTGACAAACCTGTTGAACCATCTACTTTAACCAAGGAAGAATTTTTAAAAGATTCTGTAGAGAAAAGTCCTCAGTTTAATGGTAGTTTTTTTTCTGGAATTAGATATGATAATCCTTTGTCTACCCGTATTCCAAGAGAACTTGGTATGCACATTGGTACTAAAGGACAGGCAGAAAATATATTACTAAGAGGAACACACCCCACTGCTGAGAATATGATAGAACGTATAGCAACACAGTATTACATGGGGCAGGGGATGTCAGAAGCAGCAGCACAAGTAGCCGTTTTAGAAAAGGGGGTTCCTGATAGTATCTATGATGATCTTATTAAAGAATTAAACTTATCAGTACCAACAGGCGTAGAGCCTTCGTTGCAGAAAGGATTTATAAACGTAAAGAATCCTTTAATTTTAGATACTGATATGATTAACTGGAATCCTTCTAAGTTTTTAGGAGGCTTTGATCCTAAAGGAAAAATTAAACTAGCTGAACAAGCTCAGTCTTTTGTGGACGCTTTGAATGCTCAAGTAAAACTACGTCCTGCACAGTTTACTAAGATAGTAGATGATGCTGCTAAACAAATAAATACTATTCTTCGTAAGAAAGATAAGAACTCAGGAAAGCTTTTGAACTCTGTTTACGATCACCACATTAATCAACTAACCAAGACAATGCTAGAGGACTTGGGATTCGACAGTATTAAGTACAAGAATCTAGGAGAACTTGCAAGGGTTTCAGAGAAGAAGGCAGGAGGCAACTCTTATATATTGTTCAGAGATGATCAGTTTGTTACTGACTTTGTTGAACAATTAAAAAATCCATATTTTATTAATAGTAAATTTATAAAAGAGTTTGATGGTACAACTGGAAATAAAGACCATTTGACAAGAAGAGAATTAGGAAGTATTGATCCTAATAAACTAAAAGATTATAGTGGTGTATCAGGAGAAATTCGTGGTCAACATACTACTAGAAGTGATGAAAGCTTTGAAAAATTAAAAAAGGATATATCTGAAAATGGAATAAAAGAACCTATTTTTATAACAAAAGATTATGGTTCTATGCCTAAAATTTCAGAAGGTAATAACAGGATAGACGCAGCAATAGCTTTAGGATTAAAAGAAGTTCCTGTAGAAATAAATTATTTTGGTAACTCACAAAAACAAGGTCTTGTTGGACAGTCCACTAAAACTGACTTTGCTGAACAACCCCCTATTAAACAGGCAGTTGATGACTTACAAACATTTGATGCTGTGATACCGGAAGGTGCTACTACTAAAGTTTTATCTGGTTCAGGTAAAGAAATTCCGGGTGTTTTTACTAAAGATGTTCCAGTTTTACCAAAGTCAGAAAAGGTAGCTGAAGGTCAACAAGTAGAAACTTTAGCAAAGCTTTTTCCAGAAAAATTTTCTACAGTGTATAAAGCCGCAAAAGATTTAGAAGATTTTTTAATATCAAGAAAGGGTAAAGGTATTCCAAGAAGATTAGAACTATTACCTGAAGAAACTAGAAAAAGATTACAGGAAGTTAATTTTAAAAGGGGCAGAGGAGAAATCAGCCAACTAGATCAATTTAAAATATCTGGTGAAATATTACCTGTCAAACCAGTAAAAGTTATGCCTGAAAAAATTTATGATCTTGATGTAGCTAGGTCAATAGATGATAGGAAGTTAGTAGGAACAGGTATTTTAGATAGAAATGTTTTTATTCAAAATGGGACTAGAACTTCTCAAAGAATAGATATTCCTGTATGGAATTATAAGGGAAAGAAGGCAGTAACCCTCCATGATGGTAGGACAAGCGGTGGAAGTCCGATAGCATATGGACGAGGAGGATTACTAGAAGATGTTGAGTTTATAACTTCACCTATAGCAGCTCAAAAAATAGCTAGGCAAGTAGAGGTTAAAAGTACAATAGCTAGAATAAATGGTAATTGGTTAAATACAAATTATGATGAGCTATATGCTTTTATGAAAGATGTAATAGAGAATCCTCTTAAATATCCTAATTGGACACAAGTAAGAATGAATCCTGATATACACTCTTGGTTTATGGATGCTAAAACTGGTCTTCCTCTTATTAGGGCAAGGCAAGCTGCTCAATCAGGAGACATAGTAATTGCTGAAAATGCAATGACTCCTAATGGAGTTCTAGCTAAAGATATATTAACTACATATGGAAGTGTATTAGAAGCCGCTGAAGATATTTTTAATTCTAAAGAATTTAAAAAAGCGAGTAAGGAAGGTGGATTTGGTTACATTAACAAAGGAGATGATGTAGTTGGTAAACTTCCTCCAGTATCCACAACCTACAACACTGGAGGCAAGGTACTAGGAAGTCTTGGAAGGGTTAAAAGAAACACAGGCGGTAAAATATTAGGAAGCTTACATAGGAGTATGTATAAATGAAAACATTACTTGGTTTAATAATAGCTACTACACTACTGGTATCAGCCAGTAAACTATATCCAAATGAGCCTACTTATGTAGATGATGTAGCTGCCATTATAAACAATAACTGTGTAGTGTGCCATCGTGAAGGTGGTATTGGGCCTATGACGTTTGAATCTTATGAGGAGGTTCGCCCGTGGAGTCCATTAATTCAAATGAAAGTGGCTAACAGAGAGATGCCGCCCTACGCTTACGATGCGGGAATTGGCATACAAGAATTACATGGTGATTGGAGGCTCTCTCAGGCCGATGTAGACACGATAGTAGAGTGGGTCAATACGGGATCAGAGTATGGTGATACTGACGTTGTAGTGCAGTCTCCTCGCCTCTCTGACCCTGATCAGTGGAACTTCTACGAAACCTTTGGAGAACCTACGTTGGTTATACCGTCTACTCCAATAGATATTCCGGCTACAGGGAACGATCTGTGGCACAAACACAACGTAGCCAGTGGACTAACTGAGGACAGGTGCATTAAGGCCATCCAAGTTAAGCCAAGAGGAGAGGCTAAGAGTGTGGTTCACCACGCTAACAGCACTGTTACCTTAGAAGGCGAGAGGTACGGTATGCTTACTGAATATGCTATGGGTAAGTGGGGAGAAATAGTACCAGAGGGGGTGTGTAGAACCATACCTGCTAACGCAGAGATAGCTTGGGACATTCATATGTTCCCCGGAGGTCTTGGAGCTATCGCCCCCGGAACTATTATTAAAGATAATGTAGTAGAGATAGGGCTGTGGTTGTATTCTCCAGAGGAATCCCAAGAACTTGCTTACGAACAAGACCTGAAGCTATATAGGATTAGTGATCAAGCTGATATTGTTATCCCACCCAATGGTTATCATATGACACAAGGCTTTCACTCCTTTGATCATCCGGTTCGTATAGACTCATGGCAACCACACGGACATTTAAGAATGAATGCAGCAAGCTTTGAGATATTCTACCCTGACACTGGGAGAACAGAGCAGATTAGTCAGGTATCTAACTGGAGTGCAACGTGGCATCACAGTCATTTGTATGACCCAGACTATGCCCCACTACTACCAACGGGAGCGGTGTTAGTTTTAAAACAGTGGTATGACAACACAGCAAACAACCCTAACAATCCTGACCCTGATATGTGGGTTGTAGGGGGTAGTAGGACAGGCGATGAGATGACTCACGCTTGGATAGCAGTAACACATCTTGATGAAGAGAAGTACCAAGAACTTATAACTGAAAGAAACAACAAGAGGTTGATAGCCCAATGAAATATTTAATACTTACGGCTTTACTACTGACAGGCTGTAGTAACTTCGGAGCGCCTAGTGGAATGTCCTTACACTTACAAGAGTACCCTCAATTTAACTGGATTGATCAAGATATTTTTATGTTGAATGTAAGAACTTGTAGGAGTCTAGACCACTGCGCTGCTGAACAACTATTTAATTAATATGAAAGGTGAATTTATGTTAGCTTTATATACAGAAGAACAACTAGGCGCAGCGTATCAAGTATACGCCCGTATTCATGCCGCTAAAGAAGTAGACATTGTAGACTTTGAAACTTATAGAATTATTTTTGAGTCTCAGTATATGGCTATGACTAAAGCGGATGAAATTTTTGACGGTGAAGATGACGCAGTACACTAAACAAATTAAGGAATAGCTTTAATTTCTTCCTGTATAAATTCATGTAAAGGTTCTAGCTTCCTACGCCCCTCTTCAATTATCTTTTGTATCACATCTATATCTCCTTCCATAAAGATTTGTTTAGCTTTTCCAACTGGTAGATAGCTTAGCTCGCTAACTATGTCTCCCTCTGGAGTTAATAGAACTTTGAAAGATACTATATTGGCTTCTTTTATTTGATTCATAAGACTACACACTTATAAAATTTATATTTTCTACATTCCCTTTAAGCCCCGCCTTCATATAAGTAGTTGCCCTGCCTTCAAAAAAGTTCTGATGTTCTACTCCTAGCACATCATCTAACCATAGTAAAGGATTGTCACTGACTTTATAATTAGGTTTTAATCCAAGTTGAAGAAGTCTTCTGTCTGCTATGTATCTAATGTACTCCTTCATTTCATCTTTAGTAAGCCCCTGAATATCACCCAGTTCAAATACTAAATCTAAAAACTTGTCTTCTAGCTTAACCATTTCCCTGCATACCTGATAGATTTCCTTTTTAAAATCGTCTGTCCATATGTCTACGTTCTCCTTTATAAACTCTTTGAATAAAGTTGTCATGGCCTCAACGTGTAGAGACTCATCACGTATACTGTAAGTAACAATCTGTCCCATCCCCTTCATCTTTCCAAATCTAGGAAAGTTTAAAAGGATTACAAAGCTACTGAATAATTGTAGCCCCTCCGTAAAAGCAGAATAGACTGCTAAGTTTTTAGCTATAGACTCCTTGTTGTTTAGTTTTAAAGGAGAGCTACTTATGTACTCATGTTTGTCTGCCATTGCTTCATACTCAGCGAATGCTCTGTACTCTTTCTCAGGCATCCCCACTGTATCCAACAATAAACTATAGGCGTGTTGGTGTATTGATTCCATGTTAGCAAAGGATGACATCATCATTCTTGCTTCTGGTTTCTTGAACACACGCATATACTTATCTATATAACCAGACGCAACGTCTACATCTGACTGTGTAAACAATCTAAATATCTGGCTCAACAAATTCTTTTCAGACTCATCCATGTCCTGCCAATCTTTAACATCATTGTGTAGGGGTACATCTTCGGGCAACCATATCATTTGATTCTGTTGTACATAGTAATCAAACATCCACGGATGATCAAAAGGTTTATAGTAGTCCCTTGTCCCTAGTAAACTCATTAACTCTCCTTCATTAAATTAGATATAGATTGAAAATCTTTTTTTGATTTGGTTAGTTTGTTGTGTAAGTACATAGCAGACCAACATCCTAAGACTGCTCCGGTTGCAAGCTTCCAAACTAATTCTAAGCTTGCTCCCATTTGTACGATGTTAATAATAATATAGACTTCTGTAAAAGCCATAGCAATGCTGAACACAGGCACAAATAAATAGTTGTTAAATGCAACATTACGTTGTTGAAAAGCTTTGACAAATACAGAAATGTAACTAGCTAATATCAAGTTCATTGGCTTCTTCTCTGGTTTCTAGTGAGTCTTTTATTTCACGGACAATCTCTAGAAGTTCTGCCCCCTCCTCCTCATCACCATGTATTTCAACTGTTACTTTGAACTTCAAACTCTGCTCCTATCTCTGCTATAATTTCCCAGTATCTTGTAACCATTCCTTTTGGAATTACCATCACAGCATTAACATACTCTTCATCCTTTTTGCTGTGATAGCGATCAGTACATAATATAATTTCATTGTCGTTATCCGCTACTAGATAACCTACGCTTGACCTAAGCACAGGCTTTAGTTTTCTAGCGTCAGCGATGAGATGATCCTCAGTATCTATCCAAGCATCTTCCCACTCAACCTGCATGATACAACCTAATAGTGCATCATGGTGCGGATTATTTGGTTTATCCTTCACAACTTATACACCCCTCTTCATCTAGTTTTATTCTAGGTATTTTTATATTTACATTCTCTGTTCCTCTGGCAGAGTCAGATCGTAAATAGTACATAGACTTTAGTTTATTAGCACCTGCCCAGTGTACGTCATTAACGTACTGCAAGAACTCATCGTGAGTTTCTTGTGTTGCATTGTGGTGTGGTGGTTTAAAGAATAGGTTTACACTCTGTCCTTGACAAACATATTTTTGTCTCATGCAAGCGTGTTCTATAATCCATATTTGATTTAATTCAGGAGCAGTTTTAAATACCTCTTTCATCTCATCAGTTAAAATGTCTAGGTGCTGAACAGACCCTTCATGTGCTGCAATATCTTTCCAAATTTCATTGCGCTTTTTGTTGTTGGGTACAAGCTCAAACAACAAATCATCTAAGTATTTATTCTTAACTTTAAAGCTACCCGTTAAGGTCTTGTGTGTGTACACGTTAGCTCTGTTAGGCTCTATAGATGGGCTAGTGCCGTCACATATTATAGAGCTAGAAGCGTTAGGGGCTACCGCCAGTAAATGTGCGTTGCGCTTGCCGCTCCCTTTCATGTCAGGACACTCACCCCTTTCCTCTGCTAGTTGTCTTGTTGCAGCAGAAGCCCTGTCCTTTATAAAAGAAAAGGCTTTGTTATTAAAAGAAGATGCCCACATACTTTCAAAAGGCGTGTTGTTCTTTTGTAAATAGGTATGGAATCCCATAGCTCCTAGACCTATAGACCTCTCACGCATAGCAGAGTAAGCTGCTTTAGCGTAGCCTCCTTGTTCTTTGACCGCATCAATAAAGTTTTGTAACACGTTATCGAGCATAGTAATAAGGTCAGAAATAAAGCTATCTTCTTTTGACCACTCATCAAAGTACTCAAGATTAACACTAGACAAACAACAGACTGCCGTCCTTTCTTCATTGGTTGGTAACATAATCTCAGAACAAAGGTTGCTCTGTTTAATCTCTAGACCTAGTTTCTTTTGTTCTTCTGGTAAAGCATCGTTGCATATATCTAGATTAACAATGTACGGTTCTCCTGTTTCCATTCTTGTCTGAATCATTTGGAACCACAGGTCACGCGCTGAAACTGTCTTAACTGCCGTGTTAGTTTTTGGGTCTATCAGTCTCCACTCTTTGTCAGTCTTCACACAATCTAAGAACTCATTGGATATGCTCACAGCATTGTGAAGATTCAAACACTTTCTATTTAAATCTCCTCCTGTAGTCTTACGCATATTAATAAACTCTTCAATCTCTGGATGAGATATGTCCATGTATGCTGCGTAACTCCCTCTTCTTGTAACGCCTTGATTAAAGGCAAGCATCTGACTATCAACTACGTGCATGAATGGGATAGAACCAGTAGACTTAGAACCGTTAGCAGTGTCCACACCATTGCTCCGAACATTACTCCAACATCCACCGATGCCTCCACCTCCACTAGCGAGCCATATATTCTCATCATAGTGAGCAGATAAACCATTGCGGGAATCAGGAACAAAATTAAGAAAACAACTGATAGGTAAGCCACGGCTAGTTCCCCCGTTGCTAAGGACAGGAGTGCTAAACATGAACCAGAAACTACTAGCATACGTGTAGAGTCGCTGTGCAAGATCATAATCAGTGTGTCCGTTATAAGTAGCACCAAATATACTGGCGCGAGCAAAAGCTTCTTGAGCATGAGTTTCATTCTCCCAAAGATACCTGTCCTTTAATGTAGAGAGAGCAAAAGAATCTAGACGTTCTTCTGCATCATAATTTATTTTGATTCCTAAGTAATCTTGCTTGCCTATTTTGCTCTGTGTCATGGGTTATTTTTTTAGTCCTTTTATGGTTGTGTGTTCTATGCTTCTTGTCTACAGCTTCTTTCTTTTTATTGTACTTAGCTGTTCGTTCAGCTTTGCGATCCCACATTTGTAATGTCCTTATATATTTCTTGACGTATTCTTTTCTTAACCTCTGTGTCTGCTTCAGATATAACTTTAATATCTGTTGGTTTTAATTTATAAGTTTCCCAGTAAACAGCTTCAGGTGGATTTGTTTTTAATTCGTACTGCCAAACATCCCCATCTATATCTCTAAAAAACATCTCGCCTTTAGTGTTTGCAAGCATCATTTGCATACCTCTGCTGTAAGTTTATCTAGATACCATCTGGCTTTACGCAAATCTTTTACATTGTCCTTGTATCTAAACCGCCATATATACTTTATAACATTTCCTCTGAGATACCCTTCAAACTCTTCTTTGGTAGAGGCCGCTTCAATAGCCTCAATACATTCTATGTCACCATTATTATAATGTGATGGATGATCTATATCATCTTTCTCAATAGGCACAACTGTTTTTCTTTTGACTGTTCTTGCTTCACCAATAACCTCATCTGAATAGTAGTTGCCTTCCCTTAATTTTTTATTGACTTCGTTCCATTCATCAGGCGTTGCGTCATCAATACTCATTAATCATCTCTCCATTTTTTAGGTAGTGTATCTTCATCGTACCACTTAAAGTTGTTAGCCTCTGCCCATTCTGCATGGCTACGTTTTGTCCCGTCCTTACGCTTCTTTGCTTGGGGCATAGCGGCATAAGGAGCAGAAAATAAAAACACAAGCTCAACATTTTTAGGTAGTGCTTTCCTAACCCATGTGTACTTGTTGTATTCCTGATAGTCCCAGAACCTTCCTTTAGCTTCTAACAAAATTGTTTTATTTCCAATAACCTTTATAAAGTCTGGATGATATTTATGTTCTACTGTATAGTCAACCGTGTCGCTATGGTGTTGCCAGTTTTTAAGAACTCCTTGATGTAAAGTATGCTCCCACTTAGAATCATATGTTGCAGGAACATCCTTTTCTTTGGGCCTAGCTACCCTTTGTTTCCTGTATCCTTTTCTTATCTTCACTTGTTCATTTCCTTACAGTCCTGTACTGTTATTAAAGATAAGTCTTTAGTGTAGCATAACTTTTTCAATCGTTTAACAAACCACTTATAAGTAAACGAACTCAAGTGGAAAGTACCATCGTTGTAATATAAATGAGTTTGTTTAGGTGTAAAGTCTAAGACGTTGTTTACATTATACACCTTTCCAGACTCCTTGTCAACAAGAGATTGCATCCACTCTACTAAAAGCTCCTTAGCTCTGCGCCTAATCAACTTCATTTTCTTGGAGTTCATACTAAAACTTCCTCCACTCTAGGCTCAGATAATACTTTAGTGAAGTGAGCTAACCCTTTGTTATATCTAAATGTTCTCAAGCCCTGCCCATCATTAGCATCTTTAAAACATTCATGTTTGTGTGGGCAATAAGAACAATTCTTATGTATCTTCTTGTTGCCTTTCTTTCCTTCAGAGACAGGCTCATAGCATAACTTTGAAGGGGGCTTGGATTTGTTTAGCGCCTTGACTGCGTGGCTTATCCTGTCTCTAATCACAGGCTTGTCTAGTTCCTCTGGCGCATAGAAACAAAGCTCTCCACTTTCTTTATTGATAACTAGAAAGCCTCCCTTCTCTGTCCCTTCGGCCTCTTCGTAGCCTGTTAGCTGTGGTATGTAACCAAAGGGATCATCATCGCCCAGTGAACCACCGCTGAATTTTCTAAACGCATACCCCGAAGCAGTCTTTATATCTACTACCTCATCATCTATCTTACAATCCATGTGACCAGAGACACCATCTACCATAACTTCTTTTTGCTCAGAGCCTACATCGTGATCCGTAAGTCTAGCAAGCATGAGGACTACCTCTTCAAGTAGGTGTCCATAAAGAAACTTAATGAATGTCTGAGGTGAGTGTCCTTCTTGTTTTACTTCCCCATGTTTATCAAACCAAAGTCTCCTGACAGGCTTGCCTATGTTAGACATCCTCAATGTAAAAGAAGAATCTCTTTTAGGTGGTCTAGCCCATGACTCAAGAGCAGACTTCATTCTCTCGCCAAAGTTTTCTATATCCTCATCTGATATATCAAGGTGCTTGCCTTTGGTAAGGGGGGCTAACGCCTCATAAATATCTTTAGCTATATCAGAAGTTAAATTTCTGTTGTTTGACATACGGTTCTTCCTGTATAATTTTCTTGCCCTTACGGACGTTAGGCATATAATGTAATTCTTCCCATGTTCTTATGCTGTGACAGTTAGCGCACCTAACCTCACACTTTTTTACTTCATTAAATAATTCTTTTATGTATTCCCTATTCTTTTTTTTGTCGGTTAGGTTTATTCTTTTTACCATCCTAGACATTTTCCCACCACCTCCCGATGCGGCAGCGTCTAGTATAAGGTGTTTGTTTTCTCTGACAATGTGATCAAAGTGTAAAGCTTTAGGATGTTTCTTATAGCCACAATCTTTACAACCCCTTTCCATTTTAATTTGATTTAACTTATGATACCTTCTGTCACGGACGTACTTAATGTAATCTGGTGTACTACAGTTAATGCGTTTCACTCCAGTTTCCTCCGATCTTAAACTCCCCATCTAACGGACAGTTTAAATTGTAGTAGTCTGCTGTTTGCTTTATGCACTCTACACCCAATGATCCTACCACACTTGATGATCTCTTGTCAACCTCTATTTGCCACTCATCATGTATGTTAGCTACAAAATGTGCAGGAAGATGTAACCTATTTATCTCCTCATCTAACTTAATCAATGCTCTCTTCATAACAACAGCACCACCACCCTGTAGCAGAGTGTTGAGTGCGCTGTGAGGCGATCTAATAAATAGCTTGCGTCCATCTAGTGCCTTGATGAAACCCTTTGCAGATGCTCTAGATACTCTGTCTCTAAGATTTTTAAGTGATGGGAGATTAGTAAGGAAGCGTTGTTTAAGTTGACTACCATCCCGCTTATTTCCTCCAACCACACTGCCAAGCTTTGCATCTCCTGCTCCGTATATGAGGGCATAGATGAAAGTTTTAGCCTGATTTCTTGATTCAAGTCCTGCAAGTTTTTGATTAGTGGTGTGTATATCTCCGTTGATGATCTCATTTATATAGTCCTTGTCATCCATATAGTGTGCAAGCATTCTCAACTCTAGTCCAGAAGCGTCTATGCCTACAAGATCGTACCCTTCAGGCACAGTCCAACAGGATCGACACTCTTTTCCATAGGGTGAGTTTATGCTAGGACACTGTGCCATGTTAGGGCTACGGTGCGTCATTCGCCCAGTGATTGTGCCGTTGTGATTAACAAACCCACGCACTCTGCTGTCATCTCCTAAAGAATCAAACCAAGAATTTATCTGTGCTATTCTTTTTTGATACATCAGGTAGTCAGCTATAAGCTTTGCCTGTGGTATGTTGTCAATCTTTTTAAGTGTACCCTCATCTACAATAGGCTGACCAGTAGGAGTAAACTTAGTAGGCTTCCACCCAAACTCCTGTAGGTACTCACCTATTTGTTTACGTGAGCCTAAGTTAAAGGGGATGACTTCTTTGCGTACAACTTCCCCTTCGGTCTTCATAACTTCAAACTCAAAACAAGAAAGGCGTGACCTCTTTATATTGCCAGAGGCGTTCTTCTCTTGACGTAACTCTCCCATCCTAGATATAGAACCGTCCTTGTTATAGGATGGGCGCAGTGTATGATAGGTAGTGTGAGGTTTAAACTCCTTATGCACCTCAGTAACAACCCCGTTTAACTTTTCGTTTAACTCTGCTATTAATAGTGATGCTGTCTGCTGATCAAAAAGAAAACCATGATCTCTCTGATCACTTAGAATCTTAGCAGTGGCTTGCTCTAAATCTATTGACTCCCTGCTAAAGCCTTTTGTTTCCATCCTTAGCCTGTCGTACACCCTCTTGTTAAGAACAGTATCTCTTTCACAATACTTCACCATGTCCATAGAGAAGTGTTGGAAGTCTTCGTACTCTATCTTAGGCAAACCTAACCGGAACCCCCACGATTTAAGGCTATGCCCTCCATCACGTACAGGATTCAAGAGTCTTGATATTACCAGTGTGTCTACTATTTTTTTATTAAACAAATTTAAATTATGTAGCTTCTTAATCACTGGCATATCAAAGCCTAGTATGTTGTGGCCTATAAGCTTATCTGCTTTTGATAAACGATCTAGTCCTGTAGCTAGTGTATCCTTGTAGTATGAATTAACCTCCTCTGTTTCTGTGTCTACCGTAGTGACACACCATATCTTAGTAGCATCTAAATCATCTGTCTCAATATCAAAGACTAGTGAACTCATCTGGTTCCTCCGCATCAACCTCAGAAAGTCTGCCTGTTTCTCTATCATACAGTAAATGTGTAGCCATGCCAACATCTCCTGTGTAGCGAGACTTCAATATCCGCAAGTGAGTTGTGTTAGATTCAACCTGATCATCTGCCTGTTGATTCCTCTCAAGTGCTATAACACAGTCGGATAATTGTGCTATAGATTGTGATCCTCTAAGGTGATTCAGACCAACAGTGACACCATTCTCATGGCCTCTATTGCCCTCTACTCTACGCAGGTGAGACACTAGCACCATCCCTGCACCTGTCTCCTCTACTATGGAGCGTAGCTTAGTCATGATGCTGTCTATGGTACGCCTCTCATCCCCTTCAGCAGCAGAAGATACAAGCATATGAAGGTGATCAACTATCACCCACTTACACCCACATCCTACGATCATAAACCTTATCTTAGAAAATATCTCATCAAGATCAGTGGCTCCAAAGTGAGCATGAATCCACACCCTGTCTTTGTTGTCACCCTCAAACATCTTATTGAATGTATTGTCTAGTTGGTCTTTAGTAAACTCCTCTCTCACCTGATCAACGTAGAGCCTAGCATTAGATTCGATAGACATGATACCATCAACTGTCCTTCTCCAATCCTCCTCCAATGCTATGACACCCACGTTGTCCTTAGTTTGAGAGATGAGCCAGTGCTCTAGCTCTCTGGTTACAGAAGATTTACCTAGACCTGTGCCTCCCGTCAGGGTTACAAGCTCTCCCTGTCTTAGTCCGTATAGCTTTTCGTTGAGTCCTTCCCACGGATAAGGCACAGATTCTTTGCGTTGTCTGTTGTCAAACTTCTCCTTGTTCTCGCTTACGTTTAGTACACCAGAAGGTGTGTAAGTCTTTGCTGACCACCACTCACTAACGTAGCTATGGTGTCGGCCCTGACGTAACATATCATTAGCGTCTTTAAAATCTGTAGGCAGTGTAAGTATCTTTGCTTTAGCGGGGCTTAGTAATCTGGCTACCTTGATCGCAGCCTCTCTACCCTGCTTGTCATTATCAAAGTTAATGATGACGTTATCAAAAGACTCTATAAATTCTAGTGAGTTCTTCACATCCTTGACTGCACCAGACGCACCATTCTTAATGGAAACGACAGGCCACTTAGAGCCAAGCAGTTCGTATGCTGCCATCGCATCACACTCACCCTCTACTAGTGTTATGTACTTACCTCCTGCCTTGAATAACTGCTCCCCAAAAAGCCCACTTCCTTGTGGATTCCCTCTCCAAGAAAACATCTTGTTAGGTTCCCGTACCTTGTAACCTGTTATCTCATTGGCTACATAGTAAGGGTATAGGTGACGCATGATCTGGTTAGAAGATTCATTTTTAACAGCCTTAACTCCATACTTCTTAGCTGTCTCTACTGATATACCTCTGTCAGTAAGGGCAACAAAGCTACCCTCTGCCTGATTCATTGCGTTGTTCCGATATGTTTGTATCTCATTGGTTGTGATTGTCTCCCCGCCTGTGGCCTTCTCATAGTCAGGAAACCTAGTCTCACAACTAAAGCAGTAACCGGAACCATCTTCGTTGACAGAGACAGGATCACCGCCTCCACAACTAGGGCAGGGTAAGTGATACTTTGCGAATGTCATACCTAATCCTCTTGCTTGTATGCCTCATTAACATTAGGGGTTGAGGGATCGTCACCTACATACTGGCCCTTCTCATCTCTAGCCCGTTCACGTTCTATTAAAGTTTCTTCATGACATTCCGTGTCCATTATGTCAGCTCTCAAAGACTGAAGTGCTTCTCTAAGTATCATTACCTTATCACTTAGCTCACTTAATTCTTTCAAAGCTTTCTGGGCTAACTTAAATTTCAGCTTACCCTCAACACTAAAAAGGGAGACATTATAATCTCCCTCCTCAGTCCTGAATACTGCCGTTGTTGATGGAGCATCAGGGTCTATATTCATAGTTCATCCTCCTCCCCTAAAGATTCTTCTACGTCAAACTCCGCACCTGCCGGAGCATTATATTCCACAAGGTCAAGAACCTGCATGGCTTGGAAGTCTAACCCACTCCAATCACCGCTCTCCCACTCACGGAATTGAACCTTAACCCTAGAGCCATTACCTACCTGACAATCTAAGGGCTGCTTGGATTTGTCGAACAGCTTGGGGGCAGGTCGTGTATGCACCTGACCTGACTTCCTGTCTGTCCAGTTTACCTTACGCTTTATAACTAGCGCAGTGCCTACGTCTTCCATCTCTTTGACTTGCTTTGCAAATCCCTTACGCTTGTACTCTTCTGCTACCTCTTGATCTACTACAAGGTTCACGGAAAAGACAGGCTCAAACTTAGTGTTGGGTGAAAGAACACTCGCCCAATACGCTTTGCCTTCTAGTACAGCCATACTATATCTCCTCTGTTTAGTTTATATGTGTATGGTAACACAGTTATTCTTTTTTGTCAAGCACTTTTTTAATTAATTCTAATTCGTCTGACTCATCATGTTGTGTTGGGTGGTTGTGGACTATACCCTTATGCTTGACATAGCCCCTCTTAGTTTCCCTATGCTTATCCTTATGCACCTGATTCTTATTGAATTTGTGTGCGTGTTTAGCAACTAGGTTCCTATTTTTTAACTGGCTTGGTGGTGCTCTTCTCATTTTAACCCCCTTAAAAAAGTAGAAGCAGCCGCACCCCACTGCCACAATACCCACTACTCACGTTGCTTTCTGCTAACAGCGAACTAATTGTTTTCTCGGATATCCGACTGTTAGTTTCTAGTCATAGGACTTTATTGAGCATCCTATTTCATACAACTTTGTAGCCTCCCCCTTTTTGCTTCTGGAACTTAGGAGCAAACATAAAATTAATTATGTTGTAGGTCTACTTTAAATCTTTATCTTTCCTGTATCTTTCATCTAATCTCTTAAAGTCTCCGTCAAAGTATGCCATTATAATCGCATATAAAAAAAAGTCAACTACTAATACAAGCAAAAATAATATATAGCCTACTATCATTTAATCAATCTCCTTATCAGACTCAGCAGTATCCACTAACAATTTAACTGCTTCACGATACTCTATATCTTTCCTGTTGTCAAGAGGTAATCCCTCAAGTGTATCCAGAAGCAGCCTCAAATCTTGGTAGGTGCTTTCTAATATCATGCAGCCTTCTCCAATTTAGGAAAGCTATTCAATATATCCTGTACTTTCTTCTGTCTCATGAGTGAAACATTAGCTTTGCTACCCTTAGTTGGTGCATGAGTAGCCCAATCTGTGAAAGCATTATACAATGCCCAGTAATTTCTACCCATTGCCTTAGAATAATGGTTCTTATACTTCTCCATAATGTAGTGGTAGCCTGTGCTTCTGGTTCCCCTTTCCGCTACCCCTGTGTTGGATAGACCTAACAGATTCGATGTTAGTGTTGCAGGAGTAGAGCACCTTAGTTTAGCCCAGTGATGCCATAGCTCTGCCTCTTTCTCAAGAACCTCTACACCCCTGCTAATAATTCTAGCACCCTGATCTATGCTCAGTCCTCTTGTATGCCTAGACTTATACATAGCAGTAGCATTATCAGTAAATATCTGGCCGTTGTCGCACATCCACTGCCTAGCACCTACACTAAGTACCAGTGGTGAAGAACCATCAAAGCTATTCACTCCTAAGAAACTTAGCGTAGCACTATCGCCGTCCGGTGTAATAATCTTATGAGCAGGTAGCTCTAGGTTATAGATCATCCTAGCACCCTTGTTAGCAATCTTAATAGATTCCTTAACACCAGTAGCATCTACCGTAGCTCGTTCGACTGATGAACGTATAGCCTCTATCACTGGTATATGTTCAGTGATGTTGTAGTTTCTGCTATGGTATCCTAGCACATCACCAGTGTCAGGTCTAATAGATACAACCCGACCCGTTATCTCTACGCTGTTACCGTAAGTATCTTCGTAGTGTACTGGCCTTACGTCAATTGGAAAGTCAGCCAATCCATACCCTGCTGCCCGTAAGTTATTGATATGTATTGTATTTTTATACATTGCTTCTATCATTCTTTATCTCCAAGTTATAATTTATTTTACATGAGGTAAACTACAGGGTCATCCTTAGTCCACTCTACATCTTCGTAATCTTCTTCGTAACTACCTAGCCTATACCTACGCATAGGTTCGTAGTCCTCATCACCTACTCTGTTAGGATCATCCGGTAATGTCCTCCAATCTGTGTAAACCCTTGCCATTTTATTTCCCCTAATTAAAATTAAATATGGGTAGGATAATAGGGATTGCCTATTCCAAGCATCCGGTTTAGGCTACGCATTTCTGCAAGCCATACCCATAATAAATGTGGAGACTACGGCAGGAATTGAACCTGCATATATGGATTTGCAATCCACTGCATCACCCTTCTGCCACGCAGCCTGTAATTAATAGTCCTCTAAATATCCTATGTCATTGTTATAGTTGTCAGACACTCTCACAACTACGTCATTGTCCTCATCAGTAGTAACATCAAAGGTAAACTCTGAGTCATACTGAGCCTTCATAGAATCGTATGCCGACTTCAGTGTATCATACTTGTATGGTTTAGTGCTCAATAACATTATCATCTACCCCATATTTTGTCATGCCATATATCTTATTCTCTAAGAACATGACAATGATATGTCTTATCATATCTCCAAAGTGATAGTAGTAATCCTCATGCGGGTACATCTTGTGTATCATTTTCTCAAACCTATCCTCACTAGTCTTATCAACTATCCCTAACGCCCCGTCAATATAGTCTACAAAGTGTGCCTTAATTGTTGGAGCAGTAACGTGATTACTGGCCCAGAATTGTGCCCACTCATCATCTATTATTGTGTAAAATTCTTTTCGGTAACTCATGTTTCTTGCCTCGATTAAATACGGTAGAGATTACAAAGGTGTAGCAGTTAGCGCAATAAATCTTATCACCGCTGATCCTTACTACACCTTTAGTAGTACACCCCTTAACATTGCATATAGTATTAGGCATTTACTTTATGCCAACCTTCGTTGATTTCCTCATTACCTTGAGTGTCTCTAACAGATACTTTGATTTCTTTAAGGGCATTAGGCTTCTCAATATAAAAGCTACGCTTGAGAAAATGAAACCCTATAAATACTGGGCCATTGCTAATACCTGTACGGTTCTTGACTGATCTAACTCTATAAATAGTTTGCATCTTATTACACCTCATAAGTTTTATGTTTAAATGTATACCCTAGATCATCCTTAATTAGATTCACTTCCTGCCTACTAAAAGTTTTCTTACCTATCAACTTTGATAGTGCAAGTGACTTACTACAAGCCGGATAGATTCTATCAACTCCATAAACCTTTTTAATTTCTACTGTTAATTCTTGATTAATATTCATTATCATTTCCCATTGCGTCTTTAAAAAACTATATAGATAGTAACATATTTTTAAACTAAAGTCAAGTGATTGTTACAATTTGTTTCAATTAACAATAGGCCAGTTATAATCTGCAATCCTAAACGAGACAACCTTCATAGTAGTGCCGTAGTCTTCTTCTATTGTATTCCTGACCTCTTCCGCATGACCTTTGTGGAGGTAGAATATCTTGCTATCCTGACTAGACTTCTCCATATCTACCTCTATCTCCGTTCTATCTGTAGCTATCAGCGTATAAATTCTCATATCACATCACCTGTATCTGTCGTTATAAATTGATCTGTGTTCTTATCATAGAATACACCTAGCCTATCTGTTATTTCTTTAAATGCTTCGGCATATCCTACGTCATCAGAGTTATTATACTGCGCGTAATCTGAATTGTCTAGTAGTATCTGTAGTGCTTCGTTAATTGTCATTTTCTTTTTCCTCTAGCTCCCAGAGTAATTTAAAATATGCGTCTGATCTTTTCCAAAGCTCATCATGAAGCTCTTTAAGACTATAATAATCTTTATCTTCTTTTAATCCAAAGGCCAGTGTATACAGGCCGTCTAAAAAATCATTAGTATTCATTAGTATTTATCCTTTAACTTGGTAACCAGTATATAGTATGTAGTATGCTATGTCAATACTTTGTTACAATTTGTTTCAATTATTAACCGACTGCTATTAGGTTATCGTTAATTACTTTAGCCATTGATCGACCATGCGCCACGTAAGCGATTGTTTCTGCTGACTTATTCCAACATTCTCTACATGATCCGCACTTGCCATCATTCTCATAGGCTCTACAGATTACAGCATTTTTATCCTGCCTAACTCCATCATGATCGCTAGAAAATACAGCGTCAATATCTTTCGGTAGTATTGTGCTGCTAGTCTTAATACTATTCAATCTGAATGTGCTAAAGTTTACCTTTTTACCTTGCACACTATCACTTGATAATCTTACAACAACGTTATCAAGTTTATTCATTCGCTCTATTACATCCGCAAATTTTGAAAACTTATACTGTCTAGTCGGTAGCCAATGCTTAACCCATTGCGTACGCTCCATAACTTGATAGATTTTCTCTGCTAGTTTGATATGATACATATCGCCACTGTCGAACCATCTAAAATATCTATGATTGTCCAACTCTGCTACCATATCATCGACCCATTCATCCCTTTTCCAATCCTCTTTATTATGGATTCTAGGTGCTTTGACATTCGGGAATCTATAGTTACCACCTCTGGCGTAACATCCCTTGCAAGCGTCTACTAGACTACCGTCTTGTTTCCTAGCAGCAGGACAGGTATTCAAAGCTTCTAGACTCCAACTATGACAGCCTAGCTTGCTTGTTTTGGATATTTTAATCATGATACCTCCGATACTGTCACAGTTAAAGAGCCTTCTTTAGAATCTTTTATGAAAAATTCCATATGATCCCGATCTGTAGACTGATAACTAATATGATCAGCGTTAGGGAACCGTGATTCTATTGCCGCTCTGTGCTGCTTACCTTTATGAATTGTAGTTTCAAAATCCCTATAGGTAGCCCATACCCTATATTCTTTTACTGGAGTCCACTTATCAAAATTCCATCCGCTCATTTTCTTAACCCTTTATTGTTTGAAGTTGTAAGTATCTTAACACCATCAAATCAGATTGTCAAGTATTATTTAACTCCTATTGTCTCAATCTCTGGGTAATCTTTTAACAGTCCGTCAATACCATGCTCTTGAAAGTGATAGACCAACAGCCATTTTAAATTATAAGAAGCAAAAGAGCCATCATTATTAAAATCTTCTATCCAATCTGTCGCTAGACTACTTTCTGTATTGAGTTGAATAGTTAATCCTATGGCGTCACTCACTTCTGATTCTAATTCTCGCCAGTGTTCAAATAATTCATCATTCATACGCTTCGCTCCCATGTTCTAATGAATTGGCCGTGTCTAATTTCCCTTTTGTATCCTATGATTCCATAGCTGTCACCTACGAATCCTTTTATCTCTCTCTCTCTATCGACTGATCCTAGATACATATTCTCAGTCTGACTAACTAGAGTCCAATGCCAGTTTAATTGCAGCCCTAATATCTTTAGATAAAACATATCTCACGCCCCTATTTTTATACGATTAGGTAGATTCTTTTCATCTAGCAAGCTGTAGTACAGACCTGTAGACCAATTATCTTTTTTAATCCAATCCTTCTTAATGCTGCTATTCTGTGGTTTTTTATGTATGTTTTTTAATTTCAAATTATACATTTTGTTTTCCTCTTTAAGTGTCAAACATATTAAACTAATCAATAATCATTGTCAAGCACTTTCGTAATTATTTTTCAGTTTCTTTTGTTCGCCCCTTTAAGTTTTAAGTGTCCACAAGTATACAGACTTAAAAAGGAATGTCAAGTATTAATTCAAAATAAATTAAAATAAATTCCTTCTTCCTTTATAGCAAATTTAAAACGGCCATCAAACAAGATAATACTTGACAACCATACAGATTCCTGTATACTAGTAGTTAATCAAATAAAGAAGGGAGAATACTATAGAATAGACTGATTTATAAAGCTTTCCAAAGTCTCTGAAGTTTACTATATAAACTTAAAAGTCTCTGGAATTCTCTGTAAACTAGAAGGCAATGCTTCAAAATCTACAGAAAACTTCAGAGACTTTAGAAAACTACAGAGAGTTTCAGAGAAGCTACAGAGAAAACTACAGAAAGCTATGGAGACTTTTAGAATTCCTACGCTTTGAGCTAAGGATGCTCTGGAAAGCTACAGAGAGACTCCATAGAGCATGGGTAGGCAGGAGGCCACCCCCCACCCCCTATATATATACTAAATCATATACATTTTTACTAGAAAGGTTTGTTAAGCAGTTAGGGGCGCAACTCCAAAGTTCTTCAGAGTTCTCTATAGTATTAGGGGAGGGGTTATATAGGGGTACACGGGGGGGTCTTAATAGTTATATTATACACCCTAATTCGACTTTTGTCAAGTTATTTCGAAAATAAATTAAAAACTACTTGACAAACCTGAGATTTTGGGGTATAATAGATAGAATGAAAAAAGAATTGACAGTTAAACAACAAGACTTTCTAGACAATCTTATGACTACGGGAGGTGATCTAAGGAAAGCTGCGGAGCTTTCTGGTTATGCTAAGAATGGGCATTGGCAAGTAGCTAAAGCATTGAAGCATGAGATCATTGAGATGGCCTCCAGTATCTTAGCACAGTCTGCTCCTAAAGCTGCTATGAAGCTTGTAAACATTATGGACTCTGACGCGCCTATACCGCAAGCCAGTGTAAGGATTCAAGCAGCACAAACAATTCTAGACCGGACAGGTCTGGGCAAAAAAGATAGTTTAGATGTTAATCATAAGGTAGAGGGAGGTTTGTTTATACTTCCGGCCAAAGAAGAGATAGTTATTAATGGAGACACTACAACGGACTAGTAGCACAATACCATTTGGGTATGAACTAGACGAGGACAATAAAACTTTAAACCCTATACCAGAGCAGCTAGAAACTCTTAAAGCTGTTGCAGGAATGGTAAAGAATCAATCATTGTCTCTAAGGGAAGGAAGTCTTTGGGTTACAGAGAAGACAGGGAGGAATCTTAGTCACGTTGGACTAAAGAACATAATTGAAAATGGAAGATTGGAAACAGAACCCAGAGAACTACCTGACAGATGAGAACGGTGACTTTGTTCTCAAGAAAGACGGTACACCACGTAAAAGAACAGGAAGACCTAAAGGTTCAAAGAGTAGAGGATATAACTTCCACTCAGAAACAAAGGCCAAGATAAAAGCAAGACGAGCAGTACGAACTAAAGAGAAGGGTGCAGAAAGATTAAAACAAAGACTAGATGCTAAGAGAAATTCATTAAACGCATCTAAAGAAACTTTAAATAAACTAGAAAAACCAAACTCTAGTAAAGTTGTAACAGAAGATGTATTAAATAAAGTACCTACATCTTTAAAGAAAGAAGTCGGTGACAATGTTATATTTAAGCCTAACGATGGGCCACAGACAGACTTCTTAGCAGCACCAGAACGAGATGTTCTTTATGGAGGTGCAGCAGGTGGTGGTAAGTCTTATGCAATGTTAATAGACCCACTACGGTTTGCACACAGAGCAGCACATAGAGCGTTAATACTTAGACGATCTATGCCGGAGTTAAGAGAGCTTATAGATAAAAGTAGAGAACTTTACCCTAAAGCCTTTCCGGGTTCTAAGTATAAAGAGGTTGAAAAACTTTGGAACTTCCCTAGCGGAGCTAAAGTAGAGTTCGGCTTCTTAGAGCGAGATGCCGATGTTTATCGGTATCAGGGCCAAGCCTATTCTTGGATTGGTTTTGACGAGATAACTCACTTACCTACTGAGTTTGGATGGAACTATCTCGCTTCTCGCCTAAGAACGACCGACCCTGAGATAAGTACATACATGAGATGTACAGCTAATCCGGGTGGTGTTGGAGCTAATTGGGTTAAGAAAAGATATGTTGATCCATATCCTCCTAATGAATCGTTTAAAGGAGAAGATAACCTAACAAGAAAGTTTATTCCGGCTAGACTAGATGATAATCCATATCTAGCTGAAGATGGAAGATACGAAGAAATGCTGATGGCTTTACCGCCTACTCAGCGTAAACAGTTACTAGAAGGTAACTGGGATGTTAATGAAGGCGCAGCCTTTACGGAATTTGAACAAGATGTTCATGTAATTACTCCTTTTGAGATACCTATCTCTTGGGAGCGTGTCAAGGGTATTGACTATGGTTACGCATCTGAAAGTGCTTGTATCTGGGGAGCAGTAGACCCTTCAGACGGCACATTAATTATTTATAGAGAATTATATAGAAAAGGGTTGACGGGTGTTGATTTAGGACAACTAATAACCCAAATGGAATTACAAGACCCATATTCGGTTCAAGGAGTTTTAGACACGGCAGCGTGGGCTAGGACAGGAACAACAGGCCCAACAGTAGGTGAGTCCCTAATTCGTGCAGGTCATAAACTACGAAGGGCTGATAAGAATCGGATACAGGGTAAAATACAAATCCACGAATACTTGAGGATACAACAAAGCGGTAGGCCACGATTGCAAATATTTAATAACTGCCCTAACCTGATACGTGAACTTCAAAGTATTCCTCTGGATCGTTCTAACCCAGAAGATGTGGACACACACGCGCCAGATCACGCTTATGATGCTCTGCGCTATTTAATAATGTCTAGACCAAGAATACAGGATTCATTTAGTAGAATAAGAAATCTGCATTTGGAACAGGCTTATACCCCGGCTGATAGTGATTTTGGCTATTAGTAAAATAATTTTATAACTCAAACGAGGAAATAACCAATGGCAAATCCAGTATATAATGTCAGAGACACCGGAAGAAATTCCGCTAGGACTTCTGATGTAAGAGAAATGGCAGATAACATGATTAGTTCATGGACTTCTGTAACTACAGGAACTATCGCAGTAACAGATGATACAAATACTGACGTTAGTTTTACACAACCTGCTGACACAATAATTCGTGATATTATTGCTGTTCCCGCAGGAAACATTGTTACAGCAGGTGGTAGTGGTAATGATGTTGATTTTAGTTTAGGTACAGCAGCAGGTGGTGGTCAACTTATTGCAACAGAAGCTATTTTAGATGATGGCGGTTCAGCAGTAACTTGGGCAGCAAATGCTCCACTATATCTTGTTCAAAACTCACATGGTCACGCAGCTAATCAGTTTGTTAGCACATCAACAACTGCGGGTGTTGTGGGTGGCCCTGCAACTAGTGAAGCTATTGTAATAGCAGCTACTTTGTATTCTGCCGCTGCACGAACATTACATATGCGATTAACTCCAATAGGGGCTGATTTAGCTACAGCAGCAACAACTGTAACTTTTTTAATTCAGTTTTTACATTTGGGTGCTACACCTGATCAATAGATCGTAGCTATTTTCTACAGGCGTTATTATGTTTCCAGAACTATATTTAGTATATGCAATCATAGTAACGCTTGTTGTTTTAACAAATTAAGGTTTTTATATGGCTGAAGAAGAAAATAGTTTAATACAAAATGCTGACGGTATTTATTTTGAAGCAGTAGAAAATGAAGAAGGTATGAGTTTAAATCTTGAAGAGGATTTAAATAACCGTCTTGCAGGACTTATTGAAGATAGATTCTCATCTGCTGAGATGGCTAGGGACGCTGATGAAGGCAGATGGATGACAGCCTACCATAACTATCGTGGCTTGTATCCAAAGAATGTTAAGTTCAGAGAATCAGAAAAGTCTAGAGTCTTTGTAAAAGTAACTAAAACAAAAGTACTAGCGGCTTTTGGTCAGTTAGTAGATGTTATTTTTGGAGGCAATAAGTTTCCTATTGGCGTATCTGAAACAAAAGTACCAGAAGGTATTTCAGAAATTGCTCATTTAGATACAGCTAATCCTGTTCCCGGCATTGAAACAAGTATAGGAGAACAGGAAGAAGAATTAGAAAATCCTTATGACGTAGGCTACGAAGGTGACGGCAGGACATTAAAACCCGGAGCTACTTACGGAACAGGAAAGTTTAAAGGACATTTAGATAAGCAAGCAGAAGATTCTTTAGTCGAAGGAGCTTCTTCTAATCCACAAATTCCTGAAATGAAACCTGCTCAAAAAGCAGCAAGGAGAATGGAAAAGCTTATACATGATCAAATAGAAGAATCTAACGGTTCTAGTGAAATAAGAAATGCTTTATTTGAAGCATCTTTATTTGGCACAGGTATTGTTAAAGGGCCATTTAATTTTAATAAAACTCTTAACAGGTGGTCAAATGAAGACGGTGAACGTACATATAACCCATTACAAGTACGTGTACCAAGAATTGAATTTGTAAGTATTTGGGATTTTTTCCCAGACCCGAATGCTACTTCAATGAATGAATGTGAATATGTTGTACACAGGCATAAACTAAATCGTTCACAATTTAGAAGTCTAGCTAAACTTCCGTATTTTAATAAAGATCAAATACGGGCCTGTTTAGAAATGGGTCCAAACTACGAAGAAAAAGATTATGAGTATGAACTAAAAGACGATAACCGAATGTCTGATGCTAGTTCAGCCAAGTACGAAGTACTAGAATACTGGGGCATTATGGATGCTGAGTATGCTAGAGAAATTGGAATGGAACTTGATGATGATGTAGATGACTTAGATGAAGTTCAAATAAATGCTTGGGTTTCAAACGGTAAAGTATTACGTGCAGTAGTTAATCCATTTACGCCACACAGGATTCCTTATCATTCTTTTTCGTATGAAAAGAATCCTTATAGTTTCTTTGGTATAGGCGTAGCTGAAAACATGGATGACTCTCAAAAGATTATGAACGGTCATGCACGTATGGCAATAGATAACCTAGCTCTATCAGGTTCAGTAATATTTGATGTAGACGAGACTGCTCTTGTAGGTGGTCAAAGCATGGACATATATCCGGGTAAAGTCTTTCGCAGACAAGCAGGAGTTCCGGGTACAGCCATTAATGGTTTAAAGTTTCCTAATACATCAAATGAAAACATGATGATGTTTGATAAGTTCAGACAGCTTGCAGATGAACAAACAGGCATACCAAGCTACTCGCATGGTCAAACTGGTGTTCAAAGTATGACAAGAACAGCGTCAGGGATGTCAATGCTACTTGGAGCAGCTTCACTAAACATAAAGACAGTAATTAAAAATCTTGATGACTTTCTTTTAAAACCTTTAGGCGAAGCATACTTCCAGTGGAATATGCAGTTTTTAGAAAGTAAACTGGGAGTAGAAGGAGATTTAGAAGTTAAGGCTACTGGTACAGCAAGTCTTATGCAGAAAGAAGTAAGAAGCCAAAGGCTAACTACTTTTCTTCAAAGTATTCAAAATCCTGCTATTGCTCCGTTTGTTAAAATTAATAAACTCATTGGAGAGCTTGCGTACTCGCTTGATCTTGATCCTGATGAAATACTCAATGATCCAGAAGAAGCAGCTATCATGGCTCAAATTATAGGGATGCAAAATAATGTTGGACAAGCAACTGGCGAAACGCCTCTCACTCCTAACGAGCAACAAGGAGGCATGGGAGGGCTTGAAGGAGCACCTACAGAACCTACGCCACTTGGAGTTACGGGTACTGGTGGGGGCAACATCGGAACAGGAAATGTACCGCAGTCAGGGGAAGATCAATTCTCTGGAACTCCTAGAGCGGTTGAAGGATGAAGTTGAAGAAGCTAAGGGAAGAAACTCCGAAGTATGAGGGAAAATTCTGGTCTTATGCTAAAAGAAAATTTGTAGCTTATGATGAGTGGATAAAGGAGACAAATTGTTGTGGTAGTCAAAGCAAAGACAACGAAAAAGAAAACGTCAAGAGTAAATGAGGCAGGTAATTATACTAAGCCTACTATGCGTAAAAATCTTTTTAATAAAATAAAAAGTGGTAGTAAAGGCGGTAATTCAGGCCAGTGGTCTGCACGTAAAGCTCAAATGTTAGCTAAAGAATATAAAGCCAAAGGTGGTGGATATAAATAGGAGAACTTATTATGCCAATGGGTAAAGGTACATACGGATCAAAAGTTGGAAGACCAGAAGAAAAAAAGAAAAAAATGATGGGCGGTAAAATGCCTAAGAAAAAAATGATGTATGGTGGTAAAACAAAATATATGCAAGGCGGTAAGGTTACTAAACCTAATTAATTATGGCTTTAAAAAAACCACAAAAAAGTCTTAAATCTTGGACAAAGCAAAAGTGGCGTACTAAGTCTGGTAAACCAAGTGCTAAAACAGGAGAAAGGTATTTACCATCAAAAGCAATATCCTCTTTATCTAGTAAAGAATATGCAGCTACAACTAAAAAGAAAAGAGAAGATACTAAAAAAGGTAAACAACATTCTAAGCAGCCTAAAAAAATAGCTAGTAAAACTAAACAGTATAGGAAGGTATGATATGAGAGTAGAAGCTCCAAAAGGTTTCCATTGGATGAAACAAAAAAATGGCGGTTATAAACTTATGAAACATACTGGTAAGTTTAAACCACATAAAGGAGCTACTTTAAAAGCAACCTTTCCTGTACAGAAAGAACATAAGGGGTAGTATAGATGGCTAATAAATCCAGAAGAAATAAGCGTAGAAAAGCAAAGAAAAAATCTTTACTGGCTCCTGATGTTGCTATAACTGTAGCAGTTGCTGAACCTAAAGAAAAGAAAATGGGTGGTGGAATAATGTCTCCTCCTGAAAGAGAAGGTTATGCAGGTGGTGCGCTTGTAAGTCTTATTAAGAAAATAATAACGCCTTTAAATAAAGCTCAAAAAGCAACTAGGACTGCGACTAGAAGCCAAGCTGTTTCAACCCAAGATAGGGCAGTGAGGAACGCAGGAATTGTTGTAGCAGGTGGATTAGGCTATCTGGCTAATTCAGATGAAGGTATTGCACTTTTAGAAGCGGCTGATGCAGGTCAAATAGAAGCAGATGTAATTAATCCAGACGAAAGAATTAATCCTGATGATTTTCCTACATATCAAAAAGATACTGACTCTTCTAATGCTTTTCAAAATGCTTTTAAAGAAGCAAGAGAAGCAAGAGCAGATACTTTTCAATTTGAAGGAAGAACATATTTAGCAGATCATCCTGTTAAAAGAGAACAAAAACAAGAGGGCGGTTCTATGCTAGTACCTCCAGAAATGGAAGGAGCACCAGTAGACACATACCCGAATATACCGCCAGAAGAAATGGCAGAAGTAAAAGCTTCACAACTTCCAGATGAAGAAATGGAAAGTGACTATGTAGATTTCGTAATGAATGAAGCTTTAGACCAAGAAGAACAATCTTATTTAATGACAGCTTTAGAAGCTGATCCACAACTTAGTATGATATTTGACAAGGTTGTAGATACAGCATCAGAATTTTCGGGGTCTGGGCCAGTTGACGGCCCCGGAGATGGTGTCTCAGATTCAATACCCGCCAGATTATCTGACGGTGAATTTGTGATGACCAAGAAAGCCACTGATCAAATAGGTGCAGACAATCTCCAAGTTATGATGGATGACGCTGAACGTGCTTATGACGGTGGTTTAATGAGAAAAGACAAGGAAGATGATTATAGAGGTAACATAAATAAAACTATGCTGTCTGCTAATCAAATGCCTAGTCTTAATGTTAGACAACGATAACGGCTACCTTGAAGTAAAAGCACCATTCTGAATTATCTGTACAAATAATTCATTATAATGGCTACCTTTTAAAACTTACAAGCCCCGTGGAGGAAGTATTATGGCTGAAACACAAACTAATCCTGTGGAGGAAAAAGCACCTAATCCTTATAATGCAAAGAAAAATTGGCACACTCCCGACAGACCAAGAACGGAAAATGCTGATGGTTTATTCTATGCACCGTCTGAAGAACAACAGGCTACGCCTTCAGAAGATTCTGAAACGCCCCCTGCTAAAAATTCTAAAGATGTTAATTATAAGAAAAGGTATGATGATCTAAAGAAACATTACGATAGTAGACTTTCTGAGTTTAAACAAAGAGAGACAGAACTTCTTGCGGAGGCAGCAGAAAAAGCTCCTGCGTATCAAGCTCCAAAAACTTTGGAAGAACTTGAAAAGTTTAAAGCACAGAATCCAGACTTGTATGAAACTGTTGAGACTGTGGCTCATTTACAAAGTGAAAATCAAACTGAACAACTGCGACAGCAATTATCAGCTTTGCAAGAACGTGAAACTGATATTTTAAAACGTGAGGCTGAAACAGTTTTAAGAGATCGTCACCCTGATTTTGAAGATATAAGGGGCGATGAAGCTTTTCATGAGTGGGCTAAGGAGCAACCAGAAGATATACAAAGATGGGTTTATGCAAATAATAGTGATGCGACTTTAGCTAGTCGTGCTATAGACCTTTACAAAATGGAAAAGGGTATGGCTCAGTCACCACAAAAGAGGCAGTCCAAAAAACAGGAAAGAGGCTCTGCTGCTGATATGGTGTCTACAAAAACAACAGCGGTGGATGCGAAAGCTCCTAAAATTTGGACAGAAAAAGAAATTGCTAAGATGTCTATTGATCAATTTGACAGATATGAAGATGAAATCAAATTGGCTTTATCAGAAGGGAGAATAGCAAAATAAGTTTTATGAGGAGATATTATAATGGCTTATAACCAATCTGACCAATATTTTGAACCGAGTACGGATACCAATGCTAACTTTGGTAACTCTGTAAGTGGTCAAAATAATTCGTTTTTCTTACCTTCTGTCTATTCCAAGACAGTTCTGAATTTTTTCAGAAAATCATCTGTAGCGGAAGCAATTACCAATACAGATTATGCAGGTGAGATTGCAAATTTTGGTGATTCTGTAAAGATCATCAAAGAACCCGAAATCACTGTTTATCAGTATGAAAGAGGGGCAGACGTAACAGCGACTAAGTTGACAGACCAAGAACTAACTTTGGTTGTTGATACAGCAAACGCATTTAAATTCATCGTAGATGACATTGAAACTAATATGTCTCACGTTAATTTTCGTGACGTTGCTGCATCATCCGCAGCTTATTCACTAAAGGATGCCTTTGACGAGGGTGTTATTGCAGCAATGTTCTCAGGAGTATCTGCATCTAGCCCAAATCACATTCTAGGTTCTGACAATGCAACTGACCTTGCAGCAGGAACCTTTGATGGTACTGGTAATCTTGACATTGGCTTTGGTTCATCTGAACATGATCCTATTGATGTGCTTTCACATATGGCACGTTTATTGGATGAGCAGAATGTACCAGAAGAAGGACGTTGGTTTCTAGCGAATCCAGAGTTCTATGAAGTACTTGTTCAAAGTTCTTCTAAGCTTCTGTCTGTTGATTACAATGCAGGACAGGGTTCAATCCGTAACGGCTTAGTATCAACTGGTAAGTTACGTGGCTTTGATATGTACAAGACCAACAATATTGCATCTACTACTAATGCAGCAGGTAAATGTATTGCAGGTCATATGTCATCTACAGCAACGGCACAGACCATTACGAATACTGAAGTCATTCGTGATCCTGATAGCTTTGGCGATATAGTACGAGGACTCCATGTTTATGGTTCTAAAGTACTACGTGGCGAAGCATTGGTTTCTGCGTTCTACGGTATTGACTAGTAAGTTTAGGTTGGGGGGCTGTAAAAAGCCCTCCTTCCTTTTTAAAGGAGTAAGAAATGCCACAATTAGGAAATGAAAAAACCCCTATAATTATGACTAAAAGAAAAACTGGCAGGACTCTTGGACTTATGGGGCGTTGGTATACAAAAGAAAACAGAGAAAAGTATGCCGAAGGTTACAAAAGAATTTATGGCGATAAGAAAAAAACAACAACCTCTAGAGACTCTGAATAATTATGGCTACAACATTCTTACAATTAACAAACGAATTGCTACGTGAGTTGAATGAAGTTGTATTAACTTCTTCAACTTTTTCTAGTGCTGTAGGAATACAGCAACACGCAAAAGATTGTATTAATAGATCATACTTAGATATATCAAATGAAGAACCGCAATGGCCTTTTTTAGCTGCCGCTGAAAGTGGAGCTACTGATCCTATGTATGGTAATGTTTCTGTAGATACTATAGCAGCAACAAGATGGTATGAGTTAAAAGCTTCCAGTTCATCTGTTGCAGACGATTATGGCTCTATAGATTGGAATAATTTTTATTTGACAACAGTAGGAGTAAGCGGTGAATCGGCTCCTTATGTTTCTAAAAATTTAAGATTCTTAACTACAGAACAGTGGAAGGACTTTAGACGTACAGAAGAAAACGCAGATGACGCTGATCAAGCTACGGGCGGTGAGCCTCGCTTTGTTATCAGAAGTCCTGATGCAAGAAAATTTGGTTTAAGCCCTATACCAGATCAAGTATATAAAGTTTGGTTTTTTGCTTACAACCTACCCACACAACTATCTGCACATGACGATGCAATAGTTTTTCCTGATTTATACAAAACAGTAATATTATCTAAAGCAAGATATTACACACATCAATTTAAAGACAACCCTCAAATGGCTGCTTTTGCTCTGGAAGATTTTAAAAAGGGATTAAAAAGCATGAGGGAAAATTTATTAGGGACTGTTCCAACTTATATGTCTGATGACAGAATTAGGTTTGATTAACTATGCAAGCATTTGGTTTATCTTGTCAAGGGGGTTTAAACACTAATCTCAACCAGTTTCAAATGTTACAACAACCCGGATTTGCTACAGAGTTAGAAAACTTTGAAGTTGATCCTGATGGTGGTTACAGGAGAATAAATGGTTACACAGTTTACGGTGGAGGTAGTGCAGCAAGACCTAACGGCTCTAATGCTATATTAGGGCTTTTTGTTTATGGCGATGGCGTAATTGCTTGTTCAGGAACTAATATTTATTTTAGTTTAGATGGAACAAGTTGGTTACAAATAAATCGTTCAAGCGTAAGTGGTTCAGGAGATAATTACTCTACATTTACAGGAAGAAGCACAGCGGCTAGAACAGGCCAAGCACAAGCTTCTTTTGCTTTGTTTGAAGGGTCTAGTACTTATGGTGAAGTAGTAATTACCGATAAAGGCTCTGGTGTAAAACCTGCTTTATTTAAAATGACAGGTACAGGAGCTTTAACAGATAGAACTTTCTTTTATGAAGAAATTACAGTTAGTGGTACGCACTATCCAAAATTCTGCACTATCCACGATAAACACTTAGTAGTTGCCGGAGCAACGACCGCACTTAATACAATATTTTATAGCGGCACAAGTGACATAAATGATTTTACTTCAAGCGGCTCTGGAAGTATTGTACTAGATGATCAGGTAGTAGGAATAAAAAGTTTTCGTGGTGATTTAATTATATTTTGTAAAAATAGTATTTATAAATTATCAGACATAAATATTTCTGCTTCTATAGCTGTAACACCTATTACACAAAACGTAGGTTGTTTGGATGGACATAGTATTCAAGAAATAGGAGGCGATCTTTTATTTTTAAGTCCTGATGGATTTCGTTTAGTTGCAGGTACAGCACGTATTGGTGACGTAGAGTTAAGCTCTGTATCTAGAAACATACAATCTATAGTATCAAAAATAGCAGCTTCTATAGATACATTTACTATTAGTAGCGCAGTACTAAGAAGTAAATCTCAATACAGATTATTTTATAGTGCAAGTTCAGGTTCTACATCTACATCAAAAGGTTTGATAGGTACAATAACTCCTAATGGGTTTGAATGGTCTGAAACAATAGGCATTCAAGCACATGGATTTACATCAGGTTTTAATAGTGATAGTGTAGAAAAAATATATCATGGTGATAAAGATGGATATGTTTATAACCATAACACAGGAAATGATTTTAATCCGGCAGGAACACAAACAAATATAGATGCCAGATATAAAACACCTAACTTAGATTTTGGAGATGCAGGTACACTTAAAACATTACATTATACAAAAATATCTTTTACACCTGAAGGTACAATAGAACCTACATTAAAGATAACATATGATTTTGATGATACTAATAGACCACAACCTCCAAATTATGAACTAGATTCAATACCAACCCCCGCAGTATTTGGTTCAGGAACTTTTAATACATCAGTATTTGGAGCTTCTCAAGACCCTATGGCAAGACAAGCAGTACAGGGAAGTGGACACAATATAGCCTTTAAAATATTTAGTCAAGATACTAAAGCACCTTATTCAATAAATGGTTTTTATGTAGATTACAGACCATCCGGTAGGAGATAGCAATGGGTACAAGTTATGTAAGACAAAGCTCAATGGCAGATGGAGATACGATAACTGCTGCTTTATTTAATGATGAATTTAATAGACTTCTAACTGCTTTTTCATATGCTTCTAGTAGTACTACAGGTCATCAACACGATGGTACAGCCGCAGAAGGCGGTAATATACATACAATAGGTGATCAAGATTTTTTAAATAAAATTGTAGCTGACAGTACAAACAACCGTTGGGGTTTCTTTGTAGAAGTTTCTAGCTCTGCTGTAGAACAAATTCGTATTCAAGACGGAGCTATCGTACCTGTTACAGATAATGATATTGATTTAGGCACAAGCTCTTTAGAATTTAAAGATGCTTACTTTGATGGCACAGTAACAACAGATGCTCTGGTTGCAGATACAGCAGATATTAATGGTGGCTCAGTAGATGGAGCAACGCTAGGAACAAATAGTGCAATTACTCAAGCAGTTATAGATAATGTAAATATAAATGGTACAACAATAGGACATACAGATGATACTGATTTAATTACACTTGCTGATGGTGTTGTAACAATAGCGGGTGAACTAGACGCAACTACTTTAGATATTTCAGGTAATGCAGATATTGATGGAACTTTAGAAGCAGATGCTTATACGGTAGATGGAACAGCCTTAAATGAATATATAGCAGATACAGTAGGAGCTATGGTTGGCTCTAATACAGAGACAAATATTACAGTTACCTATGAAGACGGAGATAATACTCTAGATTTTGTAATAGGTACTCTCAACCAAGATACTACAGGTACAGCAGATAATTTTACAGTATCAGCTAATAACTCCACAGACGAGACAGTTTATCCAATCTTTGTAGATGGTGCTACTGGAAGTCAAGGAGCAGAAAGCGACACAGGCTTAACATATAATCCTTCTAGTGGTCTTCTGACAATTTCAGGAGAACTAGATGCAGGATCACTTGATATTTCAGGTAATGCCGATATAGATGGTACACTTGAAGCAGATGCAATTACAGTTGATGGTACAGCTCTAAACGAATATATTGCTGATACTGTCGGTGCTATGGTTGGTTCAAATACAGAATCAGGTATAACTGTAGCATATCAAGATGGTGATAATACACTAGACTTTACAGTTGGAACACTGAACCAAGACACAACTGGAACTGCCGCTGTTGCTACAACCGTAACTATAACAGACAATGAAAGCACAAATGAAAATAATGCTATTATTTTTACAGCGGGTGGTGATCTTGATGGTGGCAACTTAGGTTTAGAGTCTGATGGTGATTTAACTTATAATCCTTCTACTGGACTATTATCAAGCACAGGTGTTACAGCATCTGGCACAGTAACTTTTGGTACACTTTCTGATGGAACAATAGGAGTTACTGCTTGGGTTGATGAAGATAATATGTCTTCAGATAGTGCGACTCTTGTGCCTACACAGCAATCTGTAAAAGCTTATGTAGACAGTCAAACATCTGGTTCAGGTACAATGAGTAACTTTATTCTTGAAGATGATGATGGTACTGAAGTAACTGTTTCTAATGCTAAAGAAGTAAAATTTATTGGATCAGGTGTTACAACAAACTGGACTGATACAGACAACGGCACAGATGGCGATCCTTATGATTTAACATTTACAGTAGACGCAGCACAGACAGGAATTACTTCTATTTATGCTACTGATTTAATAATGGGTGAAGACTCTCAAACTGCTATTGATTTTGGAACAGCAAATGAAATTGATTTTAAAGTAGACAATGCTGCAAGATTAACTTTAACTGCATCAGCATTATATCCTGTAACTGATAATCAAATAGATTTAGGTACATCTTCTTTAGAATTTAAAGACGCTTTCTTTGACGGAACAGTTACAGCAGATGCTTTCGCAGGGCCATTAACAGGTAATGTAACAGGTAATGCGTCTGGTACAGCACTAACAGTAACACAGGCTGCTCAAAGTGCTATTACAAGTTTAGGAACCTTAACAACTTTAACAGTTGATAATGTTATCATTAACGGAACAACTATAGGACATACTAGTGATACAGATTTAATGACATTAGCTGATGGAATCGTCACAGTAGCCGGAGAAGTTTCTTTAACTACTTTAGATATTGGAGGTACTAATGTAACAAGTACCGCAGCAGAATTAAATATACTTGACGGTGTTACAGCAACAGCAACAGAGTTAAACTATTTAGACTTAGCAACTTTAGGAACTTCAGCAGCTTCTAAGGTTGTATCATCAGACGCTAATAATGTTGTAAGATTTACGGGTGGTATCCATGAAGAAGCCACAACTGTTACTTCTTCTTCTAATGCAACTACTATAAATCTTAGAACAGGTACAAACTTTTTACATGATCTTACTGAGGCTACTACTTTTACATTTAGCAATCCTCCTGCTGAAGCAATGACTTTTGCATTAAAAATTATTCAAGATTCAACAGCTAGGGCAATTACATGGCCCGGAGCAGTAGATTGGGCCGCAGCAACAGCTCCTACCTTAACATCTACAAACAATGGAGTTGATTATTTTGTATTTACAACCATAGATGGCGGTACTATTTGGTATGGCTTTACCGCAGGACAAGCACTAGGGTAAACTAATATGTCAGGAGCAACAAAAATTTTAGCAGCCGCAGGTGGCACAGACGATCCTGTTTATGTAGAAGAGGTGTTTTCAAATTTTGTATATGAAGGAACAGGCTCATCACTAGAAATTGATAATAATATTGATCTTGATGATAAAGGGGGCTTGGTTTGGATTAAAAATAGAGATGCCGCAGATTCTCATGTATTAACAGATACAACAAGGGGCGTAACAAAAATTTTAAGTTCGGATGCTGCGGGTGCAGAAGCCACTGATGCAGATACTTTAACAGCTTTTGATTCTGATGGGTTTACTATAGGAGCAGATGATAAAGTTAATACAGATGATGAAGATTATGTTTCTTGGACATTTGCTAAAAAAGAAGGTTTTTTTGATATTGTTACTTATACAGGTAATGATACTGGTGGTAGAACTGTAGATCATAATCTTGGAAGTGTGCCGGGAATGATTATTGTAAAGCAAACAAATTTTTCAAGAGATTGGACAGTTTACCACAGAAGTATGGGAAACACCAAACATTTACATTTAAATCACACTACCGCTGAAGCAACAGCGACCGACCATTGGCATGACACAGATCCAACAACTACACAATTTACAGTCGGTAGTAGTAACAGAACAAACGGTGATGGAAATACTTATATAGCCTATTTATTTGCCCACGATGTTGACTCATTTGGAGAAGATTCAGATGAATCTATTATAAACTGTGGCACTTATAATGGTTCAAGTGGTTCAGATGTAGCCGTTTCTCTAGGGTGGGAACCTCAGTGGTTGATGATTAAAAATACTGAAAGGGCTGATGGATGGACTATAATAGATAATATGAGAGGCTTTCATGTAAAAGCCGTATACAAAGATAATTATTTTGCAGCAAACAGTAATGGAGCAGAAGTAGAAGGAACCCAACATACAGAAGTAATACCAACTCCTACTGGTTTTATTATTCCTAGTGGAGCTAGTAGTGAAGTTGGTGAAGATGCAGAAAAATATGTTTATATGGCTGTACGAAGACCACATAAACCCGCTGAAGCCGGAACAGATTTTTTTAGTACTTATGATTATCAAGATACAGGTTTAACAAGCGGTAGTGGTACAGCAGCAAATAGAACTATTCTTAATGGAGGTAGTAATGGTGGAACAAATTTTGTTACTGATATGTATTGGCATAGACGGGATGCGGGTACTACTTATGGATACCATGTTTTTGATAGGCTAAGAGGACAAGGAAACGGATTATTATCTAGTGGAAGCGGAGGTCAACCTCAAGGCGATTCAGCATCAAATAGCGGCTTTGATTTTATGGAAGGAGTAGATGTTGAATATAACGGAGAAATGTATTACTACACTTCAGCAGCAGGTAGTAGACATCATGTTGGTTATTTTTTTAAACGTGCACCGGGAACTTTTGATATAGTTGGATATAGGGGTAATGGCTCTTCTGGACACAATGTAAGTCATGGTTTAGGAAAAGCACCAGAATTTATGCTTATTAAAAGATATACTGGTTCAAGAGTTTGGATAGCTTACGCAGGGCCATTAGGAAATACTAAATATTTACAAGCTAGTGGTGGGGCAGGTTCAGGTCAAAATGCCGCAGCTACTTCATCAGCACATTGGAACGATACTTCTCCAACGGCAAGTGTTTTTACATTAGGTAATTCAGAAGATGTAAATGGAAATATGGATTTTATAGCTTATCTTTTTGCTTCATCAGATGTTTCTGATGTTGGTACTTGGACATCTGATGGTTCTGGAGATATAACGGTAACTACTGGATTTCAACCAAGATTTGTTATGTGCAAAAATACATCTGATGCTTCTACAGATTGGAAAGTATGGGATTCGGCTCATGGTATAGGAGCAGGAGATGATAAACCGTTTGAATGGAATATGACCACAGCAGAAGTATCTGATTCAGAACAAGACATACATCCACTTTCAACAGGTTTTACAGTTGATAGAGGTTCTCCAGAAGTTAATTCTAATGATTCTGGTAAAGTATATCTTTACTTAGCCCTAGCATAAAGGAGATAAAAATGGAATACCGTGAAAGATCAAGTGGTGATTTAATTTCTAAAACTGAAGCAAAAAAAAGAAATCCAAATGTTTCACTTCCTAAAGTATGGAATGATAGTGTTTTAGAAGTATTGGGTATTGATCCAGTATTTGAAACACCTAAGCCAAGTACTACTGGTTCTTATAAAATAGTAGTAAGAAATGGTGTAGAACAAGATGCTGCTGAAAACTGGGTTCAATCTTGGTTAGAAAAAGATATGTTTTCTAATACTGATGAAGCAACTAAAACAGAACAAGAAACAGAATATCAAGCAACGCTAGATGCCGCAGCAGCTAAATCTGTAAGATACGATAGAGATGAACAACTAGCTAAAACAGATTGGCTAGGCTTATCAGATGTTACAATGTCAACAGAATGGGCTGCATATCGTCAAGGATTAAGAGATGTTCCTTCACAAGAAGGTTTTCCTCATAATGTTACTTGGCCTGAAAAACCATAAGGATACAAAACAATGGCAGCTAAAAAAGTAAACAAAAAAAAGATGGCTTGTAATAAGCCAAAGCGTACACCTAGTCATCCTAAAAAATCTCATGTAGTTAAGGCGTGTGCAAAAGGTAAACAAAAAATAATTCGTTTTGGAGAACAAGGAGCAAGTACAGCAGGTAAACCTAAAGCAGGTGAGTCTGCAAAGATGAAAGCAAAAAGAAAATCATTCAAGGCCAGACATGGCAAAAACATTAAGAAAGGCAAAATGAGCGCAGCTTATTGGGCCAACAAGGTTAAATGGTAGTGAGGTGGACATTATGACCGAAACAGAACTAGAAAGGATTATACATCAAGCAGCGCATGAGGGAGCAAAAGAAGTATTGAAAGAGATAGGTCTTTCAGATGAAGAAGCTTATGACGATGTAAAAGAACTAAGAGGATTACTAGATTCTTGGAGAGCTACTAAAGTTACAGTGGGGCAAACAGTAGCCCGAATAATAACAACTGCATTATTAACTGCTTTAGCTGTAGGCATTTATATGGGTTGGGGAAGTGACTGATTTTTTTTTAAGATTTGGAATTGCTTTTTGTATCGTTGTAATAATAATTTGTTTAAAAATTTTAATACAAGGGAATATAGAATTAACTAGGATAGTTTATTATCACTATAAAGATAAATTTAAAAGATGGTGGAGAAATTTATGATAGAGTTTTTAGACAAGTTAAAAGATTTAGTAATAAGAACTAAGGAAAAGCTAAGCGAACCTGTAAGCGCACCTAGACGTAAGGTTATTGTTGTAGGTATAGGCATTTTAATTGTAATTGGTATTGCACTGGTTATCTAATGTTAGGACTTATTGATAGGCTTATCGGCCCTGTATCAACAATACTTGATAAGGTAGTAAGCGATAAAGACCTAAAAGAAAAGTTAGCTCACGACATTGCGACAATGGCAGAACGTCACGGTCACGATGTTATTAAAGCACAGATAGAAGTTAATAAAGAAGAAGCTAAACATAGAAGTTTGTTTGTTAGTGGTTGGCGTCCGGCAGTCGGTTGGACTTGTACACTGGCGCTTTTGTCAAACTTTATCTTAATCCCTATGACTAATTTTATATTAGTTTTAGCAGATTCAGATATTGCAATACCTTTAATTGATGTTTCTACTATGATGCCTGTTCTTATGGGTATGCTCGGTCTAGGTACAATGAGAACGGTAGAGAAAATAAATAAAGTTGAGAGAAATACATAGGAATTATTATGGCCGGAAAAAGAGCAAGAGCGCAGAAGAAAAGAGCAGACTACCGTAAGGGCGGCAGGGTAAATTTAGAAATTGGTGGTGGAATACCATTTGATGATCCAGAATACGTTCGTGGTGGTACTGCTACTACAGGTGGAGCAGGTTATGGGCAGGGGGCAAGTACTGGTTCTACCCAAAAAAGAGTTGTACCTACTTATACTGCCGAAGATGTTAATCAAGCTTATGCCGATCTTAATGCGGGTAAAACAACAACTAGTCAACTAGCTTCTATGTATGGCGTTGATAAAAAATATGTTGAAAAAAACTTAGCAGACTATAATGCTAAGATAGCTTCTGACAAGGCCGCTGCTGATAAAGCTGTTGCTGATAAAGCTGCTGCTGAAAAAGCCGCTGCTGATGCTGCTGCCGCTGCTGCTAAAGCTCCAGTACTTGATATTCCTGCTGACGGTGATTATACAGAAGCCGAAACACAAGTAGTACAAGATGCTATTGCGTCAGGTGCAATATCGGCTGCTGAAGTTGCAGCAAAGTTTGGAGTTACCGAAGACCAAGTAACAACTGAAATAAAAAGAAGGGAAGCAGTAGCGAAAGGAGAAACTCTTCCTGAAAATATGGTGTTTCTTCCTGAAACTCCTATTGAAGACCGCTTAACTGATGCACAAAAAGAACTTTTTGATCCTTATGCTACAAAATCGCCTACTATGGATGACTCTCCTACTGCTCAAGCTGCACTACAGAGAGCTGACGAAGCTTACCAAGCAGGTGACATGACATATGAGGAATGGGCGCAAGTAAGAGAAAATTTTAAGATTGAATACCCTTATGAATTCCGTGACATGGACGCAGAAGCCGCTGCTCAAGCCGCTGCTGATGCTAAAGCTGCTGAAGAAGCTGCTGCCCAAGCTAAAACTACTGCTGCTGTAACTGATATTCCAGTTG
>Ga0208669_1000065_pt1 | contig 45479 bp, 55 predicted proteins | sample 21_taG_FD_184095 | JGI IMG/M metagenome (GOLD analysis project Ga0208669, IMG submission 184095) | Marine viral communities from the Subarctic Pacific Ocean - 21_ETSP_OMZ_AT15319 metaG (SPAdes) (version 2) | ecosystem: Environmental > Aquatic > Marine > Oceanic | place: Pacific Ocean | collected...
TTATGCTAAAACCGAATACCGCTCTTTGTTTGTTTGATGTTAAATTAAATTGTTTTGGTGTAAATTTTTCTGTGCGCTTTTCACGCAGTTTCTTGGGCTTAATACCACGGTAGTCTGCGAACGCAAGTACGAAAGCATCTGCTCTGTCAGGCGATACATGACCCTTTGATCGTGCCTGTTTCTTGCTTTCAAGTTGTAGTTTGTTTTGCGGTGTCACTACGAAGTAGCGAGATGCTAGTTGTTTGCGGAGCTTTGATTCTCTAGGAACCATGATTTCTCCATATTCTATTAACTTGCCCACGCTGAACCAGAGTTCTGCGCCGCGATTTAAGTAAGCTAGATTGTTGTATGGCTTTGCTTGGTTTAAGACGTAGGTGACGTTCCAGTTAGCTTTTAGTTGGTCGAGTATAGGTTTGCCTAAACCTCCTGCATCACCGTAGATTACTGACTGTTCGTGATCTAGTTTGTACTTTCTGAATAGATGTTCTAGGTGATTTATTAGGGCGACTGTATCGCGAAAGTTAAATGCTTCGACTGCAAGCGTTTTGTTGCCGTTTCGGATTACTAGAACTTGCTCGTCACCTCCTGCTGATAAATCTAGGCCAGCTACGTTGTATTCTTCTTCTAGGTGTTCTATTTCGTGCTTGTCCAAGTCTACGAGTTTCTGGTGGTTTATTACGACTTGTTCGTCCATACCACCAAACTCAGCCATTATCATAGACTTGTATAAAGCAGAGGTTTCTCCATACGAGTCTTTGATTTCAGCAATGTATTCTTCTGATAGATGGGGGCAGTCAAAGGCTGTGACATGGTATTGCTTCCAGTTACCTCCAGTACACATATTGTAGAAGTGACCGGAAGGTGGGCCGGGACTAGATACGTCCACTCGTTTGGTGAAGCCCGTGCAACGAGCCAACGCTGTAAATATTTCGTCGGGTACTGATTTGGCTTCCGAAACAAATATTGCTAGTTCCCCGCCGGGAACTACCGGATGCCAACCCTCTGCTCTACCAGCCTCGTCCGTTACGAATAGTTCGATTGTTGAGCCATTTAGTAGGTTAGTATAATGGCGATAATTCATCTTCCAGACTTGTGTACCAAACATCTTGTTAATGGTGTTCATTAGCTGTTTAATGTACTTGTCTGTCTGACGGTCTAGCTGATTACCGGATGCGGTCGTAACTATCGAGACTGCATTAGCTGATGCCATGCAAGTCCATAAGGCGCAAGGTGCTATAACAAATTGATCTTTACCAGAACCATTCGCCGCTCTTACTGCGGCCTTGAATGGTTTACTGGCATTTGATGGCTTGCCGTAATCCTCTAGGATTTCACGCTGCCATTTGTGTAGAGAAATGCGTCCCTCCAAGATGTCGTCGTCAATAACGGTCAACATCTCGTAAGGGTCTTTGAATTGTATGTTACCGCTTTTCTCCATGATAAGGTTCTGCGTAACCTTCTTCTACCAGAGTCTCGTTTAGGTTTTTGTCGTCAATGAATAATGTGCCTAGCACACGACCGTATTTACCTTTCTTGTCGAGTGACGTTTTTATAATGCACTTGTTTTTGTTTTCCTTGAGCATTTCAACCAAACGTCTCGTCGCAGCTTTACCATGCTTCTTCTCGATTAGGTCGCGAGTTCTCGTCTCAGGTGCGTTAATACCGTAAAGACGTACACGCTGCTTTGAATGCATATCAAAACCAAGATCAATAAAAGCGTCAACAGTATCACCGTCAACAACTCTGGTAACTTCTGCTTTATAATTGTATAGTTCCATTAATCAAGCCAGTCAGTTAACAAGTCTTTTTCGAGCAAGTCTTCTGGATTATCTTCAGCACGTTTTCGTGCTACTCGTAACTGGCTTGGCGTGAATAAGTAAGGTAACTCGTTGTCACCGTTACTGTCTTCAAGGTACGTGAATACGTATTTATTTGTAGCACCGAATTTTCGGCTCTTGTTTTTTACGGCGAATAGCCGTCCGTTTTTTACTGTCATACTTCTATGGCTTTATTCATAACCTCTCGCGCTTTTTCTAGTCGGAGGTTAAAATCTGATATGTTCACGTTAGTTGTACCGTGAGGTGTCTTGAGTCCCTGCCTCTGGTCAAGAACGTAAAAAGCAGCTTTCAGCGCAGGAGCATTCGCTGTTCCTGTTTGTAGCGCAATGCGAACTACGTCTAGTGCCGTGTCTTCTAGTTCCTCAAATTTTTTAGCAAGCGGAGTATCTTTAGCTTTCTTGTTTCCTGCTAGGATTAACTCGACGTTCTCACGTTCATACCCAAGGTCTTCTACAATTTCTTCAACCGAGAAACCTTCCTTCGCTAATCTAACTACTTGATGACTACTCATGGACTAGGTGGATCATCTAAATCAATTGTTTCGCCGTAAACCGGAGCGTCAAGATCAGAGGCTTCCATTATACCTTGTATAGTGTTTGGTCGTCGCTTACTTGGGCCAGAACCTTCGGCGGTTTTGTCAGGCCCATATTCTAGTGCGCCGTCTTTATATTTTTCTAGGAATTCTGCGTCGTCTTTACTGATGTATGCGTAGCCTTTAATCTCACCATCTTTATTCTTTTGAGGGACGATCTTACCATCGCCACCTTTATGTAAAATTTGTAGACCTCCTTCTGTCTTGGAAATTAAATCTGCTATTTCTTCCTGTGCGTCTGCTTCCTCCTGCGTCATTAAGCCCATCCTAACAAGCTGATCTCGATCAGATTTTAAGTAGCCTTTAATCGCACCTAGAATCTTTTCTGCATTTTCTTGCTCTTGTTTTTGCAGCTCATCACGTTTTTGATTTAAGTCTTCAATTTGTTTCTGCCCATCTTTAATGTTTTGTATCGCATCTTCAGACTGAACTCTACCTTCTTCAACTTGTTTTAACGTATTTTCTATGAGTGTGTCAGCAAGTTTAAACTGAAAGTCTTGTGAGCTTTGTTCGTAATTAGCTTTGCTTCTGTCTAATTGATCTGCTTGTTGTCGCTTTGCATTTGTGTAGTAATCATTAAACATATCAAGCGATTCTTGTGCTGAATATCCATTAGCATAAAACTGCATCGGTGATGGAATCTTTATTGGCTGTAAATTTTGTAATTGAAACTCTAAATCTTGTATTTCAAATTCTTTGTCTGAGGCTTCAGCGTATAACTCCATAGCGTTTAACTGCATTATCTCTGCGTTTACATCGGCAATACGATTTTGAATTTCGCTATATTGAAACGGGTCTATGTACTCAAAGTCTTGTGTTCCATAGTTGAACCAATTCATAGATTGGTTATTAAGTTTACCGTCGCGAAGTTTTTCAAGTTCGCCTTCTTCAAAACTTGGAAATCCTTGACTTTGTATTTCAGCTTGGCGCTGATCGGCTCTTGAAAGTCTGGCGAGTTCTGCTAATGCCTCTGCGTCTAATGTTGTGCCTTTTTGTTCTTTTTGCTTTTCAGGTTTTGTCGGTTTAACTATTTGACCTTCTTTACCTTTGAGTGTTTTTGTTACTGGTAATTCAGCTAAATCTAGTTCTGCCGTTTCTATGTTTGATGTATCTATTTCAGTTAAACCTTTTTCTAAATCTTTAACGTCTCTAATCGTTATTCCTTTTGGTGCAGTTTTTTCGTCTGTGCCTCCTTGTATTGTTACTGATTTAGGATCAGCTACTTCTGGCTGAATCGCTGGCGTTTCTAGTCGAGGTGTTTCTGCAAATTCTATTTCGTCTGTTCTGCCTGTTGGACTTACTACTATTGGGTCTGCTATTTCAGCTTCAACTGGTTGTCTGTAGCGTAAGTTTAGGTCTGCTGTTTCGATTTCTTGTGGGTCAATACCGCGAACAATGTCTTCTGCTTCTTCGATTGTTATTCCTTTAGGAATTTCTGTTATCGTTCCATCTGGTGTTATGGTAATAGATTTTGCATCAATTTGTTCTATGCCCTGTTCTGGCATTGTTAATTGAGGATTCTCAGCAAAAGTTTCTTGAGGTGTTGGTACATTTGTAATTGGCGCAACTGTAATGGGCCTTGCTGTCTCAGAGTATGTTGGCCGAAGTTCGCCTATCGTTTCTATCTCAGGTCGAGTAGGTGATGCTGTTGTTATGTCTCCTACATCTCGAATCGTGATGCCTTGTGGTGCTTCTACTGTCGGTGTATCAGTTGTTGGCGTAACTGTAAGTGCTTCGCGAGTTTCAACCTCTGGTCGTGTGCTTGTTGTTTGTGAGACAGGTGTATCACCGGTTTGAATTTCTTCTATTTCCGTTGTTGGTGCGCTTACTCTTATTGGTTTAGCTGTTGCCGGAGGTTCTGGTTCCGGTGCTATAAAAGGTTCTGGTTCTGTTGCTACGATTTGTTTGCGTTCTGTGGATGTTTCGGGTTCTGGTATTGTTATTGTGCCATCGGGATCGGGCATTGAGATTACGGCTTTTGTACCCATTGTAGGACGACGAGGTGCTTTCATAAACTCGTCGATGTTTCCTAGCTTGTCCTTTATCCGTGTATCTTTGATCTTGGGTAATACTTGGCCGATTGTGTTGTTGTAGGTTTTTTGTAAGGTTTTGCCGAGCACCCATGTTGTACCATGCACAAAGTCTTGTATTGGGTTTCCTGCTAGTTCAGGACTCTTGGCAAACATATTGTTCATGCCTGACATAATGTCGTCCGAAGCTGTGACTAGCACGGGGATTGCACCACCGATTGCACCATACTGACTGATTAAAGCTGCCGTGTTTAATGCAGCAAGTAGCTGAAGGTCGCCATATTCTTGTGTGCGTATGTTTTCTTCGTTCTTGAGGATGCGACCAAAGTCAGCCAGCATCTTGCCATATTTCGGGCCAACAGGAGCGCGTCCTGTCGTTTCTGACGGTATACCTTTAGTCTCCCATAGCTTGAATTGTTCTTCGGTTAAGCCATCTGACCAATCTTTGAACTTTTTAAGTGTGTCAAATGTCTGACGTTCATCTTTGCGTAATGGGCCTTCTGCGTCATAACGTGTTTTACCAAAAAGTATTCTTGCTGGCTTTTCTGTTGCAGAGAATATGTCTTGTAATGTTTGTGCCGCTTTATCTCCTAGCGTTGGCTTGAATATTCCTGTTGTATTTTTTGGAGTTCCTTTTGCTGGAGGTAAATCTTTTTCTGGTTTTGGTATTCCTTTTGGCGTAATCGAAATTCTTGGACGATCCTGCTTTGGTTGTATTGTTCTTGGTGTTAACGGAGCAGGATCAGTAACAGGTGTTGTATATGGCGTAAAATTGCGGTCTGCGCTGATTAGGTCGCCTTCTAGGAAGTCAGGGTCATCTTTAGGGTCATAGCCGGTGTAGCCAATATCGCTGGTGTCCCATCTAATTTCCGGTATTGGTATGTCAATACGCTGTTCTGGTAAATCAACTGTGTAGTTTGGTGTATTAAAAATTGGCTCTTCATCGACTACAACTGTGTCAGGCGGGATTTGTGTCGGAGGTTCTGTCGGAGGCTTTACAGGGGGTTCTGTTGTGGACTTTGTGGTTGTGGGTGTGACGAGTTGACCCCAAAATTCTTCGTTGCCGAATTGGGCGCGAGCAGGTGGTAATCCAGTTGTCTCAGCCCGGAATTGGGCGAAACCACCGGGATTGTACTTTATGAGTGGGCCTTCAGCTACTTTACCGAATGCGTCAACGGTGTCAGCAGTTGGCCCATCAGCGAATTCTTTGACGATGTTAGACTCGGTAGGCATCGAATAGGTTGGGGTTGAAGAAGAGGGCGTACTGAATTAGGGGCGTTGACTTGCAGATTTCGATTGATCGTTCACACATGGAACGGTTGAAGCAGAGTTCGTGCCAGAATTTTATAAGATAAAGTATGTTTTGTCTCATAGTGTTTTTTGGGTCATTTTTTCAGAGAGGGTTATAGTCCACTCGCGCCGCGACTTCGAGGCCCCTCCCCCCTTTGATCCCCTCCCCCTCTAGGCACAAAAAAAGTCCCTCAATTGAGGGACTTGATTACTACAATTATTATAAAGCCTAGCAGAAAGCATAGGCAGAATTTATCAGTTCTGTTCATCGGCTTCTACCGGTTCTGAGGCCATGCCGGTTTTTTCAAGGATACCCTTGAGCCTGTCAGTCTCTTTGGTTTCATCATGCCACCATTGATAGTATCGACGTTCGTCCAGCTTGAGTTCGTCATACTTCTTTTGCAACGTATCCAACTCAAGGATGGTTTCATTCAATACTGAAGCCATTCCGCGAATTGCCAACTTTAGGTTTTCTATTGTCATAACATTATGCGGTGTTACCGCACCCCCAAAGTACCAGAATTAAGAATTGTGTCAACCAATTTATTTTTTATTTTTATGTTGACTTGTTATGGATGGTTGATACTCTGTCCCTGCCTTCGGGCTATTATGAGAAAACGTCTTATGATGAAATACGCAGGGCGCAAGTTTCTGTTTCCGCGCAATCCGCGCCAAACGGACATCATGCGCAGAGCAGTAAAGAAGTTGCAAAAACGCAACAGGTCATAACATTGGTGGGGGCCTCGGCCCCTGCCTTTTCTACTGAGACGAAACTACAAAATATAACTAACTAATTGTTCCTTTCCAGTCACCTCTGCCGAGTCCCTTCGGGTATTAGTTAGTACAGCCCGAGGGAGCTTCGCTCCAACGTGCGGGCTGTCCAGAGAAACGCAACCCCTAAATGCATTTTACATGAAGTTTTTTCTTTCATAAAGTGTTGACATATTTGTTGTTTATGGCAGACTGTCTTTGCCGCATGGCACTAAACATGAATAAAGAAACTACAGAACAAATTGAGAGATTGTCCGATTACTTTGTAACGGAGATGATCGGGATCATCCAGAAAGCAATTGATAAAAAAGTTGATGAACTGGATGCACAATTCGACACCGCAGATCGGACTGCTGAACGACGCGACGAGATCAGAAACGTAGTCAGCGACATGGTAAACCACGGGGACATCACAGTAACAATTGAAGCATAACATGAACAAATTAGTCGGAGAAGAGTACAAAACAAAGAGCGGGGTCGAGGTCATTGTCGCGCAAGCGGCAGACCTCGGCAGAACTTCGGACACAGTAATTGTGTACGCCAGCAAAGAAGGCAGACGTTTAGCGGCTGCTCTGGCAGCGGGTGAATATGCTGATATAGCCATCAACGAGATGGAGGTAAGCGAATACAATGAAGTTCTTGAACTGCTGGGCGCTGTATACTGGGAAGAATGAACTACTATATTAATAATCTAAAGAGCAAAGTTGAAGTTGCTGACGGCATCAAACGCTTGATTGAAGACATCGCCCCAACTAAATGGGAGATGGACGAAATCCAGAAAGCATGGGACGAAGTACACGAAAAGCACGAAGTCGAGATCAGCGAATACAGAACGCGAATCCGATACCTTGAAGGTAAACTCGACAAGGCAGACGTTCCCTATACAGTACCGAAAAAATAAACGACAACCCCCGCAAGGGGGTTTTTTCTTGGTCTAGTCTTCTTGTGTATCTAGTTAATGTAAATAAACGGGGCAAGGTTGATTATTAAATTTATTTATAAACATTAATCAACCACCCCCACACATTGACGCATTGACGAATATGTAAAAAAAGATACATATTTATATGTATATATATAGACACAAGAGGGTATCCCCCTATGGTTGATTAATGTTGATAGATAAATTTAATAGTCAACACAACCATGAGCAAATCAATATGTACAAAAAATAATTTTTTCAATAAATCTCATATAAAGGTTGACACCCCTCCCCCCTCTGCTAGTCTTGTCTCGCCTTCGGGCTATTATGAAAACCAAAATCATAACAAACGAAAACGGCAAGGCCCAACTCGCCTTGGTTAACAACAACGAAACACTCGCTAACCTTGACTTGACTCTCCTTGAATCAACCAAGGGTCAAGACGGCCCCTTCAAATACTGGGCGCATGAAACCGGCTCCGATTCAACCAACGACTTGAACGACATCCGCGACTGGATTACCGCCCTCAACGAAGCTGGAGTCCTAGACAACGATGCAGACTCTTGGATAAAAGACGCTTGTCTCTACCGTCTCAATAACGGCAAATACAAAACCGTCCAAAAGAAATCAATCGACGGCAAAAGAACAGACTCCTACACCGACGAGGAAAAACTCTCCAACATTGCGCAAGCACTAGACGGGGATGCATTCAAGGAGCGCACAAAGTCAGACGGAAAAGCAGCACTCACCAAGAAGCTAGAAGCCTCCGAGACTCGCGCCCAACGGATGCAAGAAATCTTCGCGGAACGTCGCGCCCTTGAGGCTAAACACCGCAAGGAAAAATCTGCTGAAAAGGCAGCGACAATCCAAGCCAAGATTGATGCACTCGATGTCGAGGCAGACGCACTATTCGCCTAACTTCAATGGGGGGAGAAATCCCCCCTTTTTTCTCACATGAAATTCACAATCTGCCAAGACTGCCACACGCTTAACGCGACAGGCGATGCCTCATTTCTAGACTACCACTACCAAGGAGACGAGGCCCAAACAAGATACACCGAAATAAATAACGGTCTCGATAAACTAGCCAAGCACGGCTACTTAATGACCGGAGACAAGACAGACGACTTCTCAAAACAACCATGCGAATCCTGCTTAACTAATCTCGCAGGTGAACGCTACTCTCTCACAACTTACACAACTTTAACAAATACTCTACATGAAAATGTCTGAATCCATAACTAAAATGGAAGCACTATCCCAAAAGATAAGTAAACAAAGCGAAGAACGCGAGTCTCTTATGAGAGAATTAAGTCGCGCTCTCTCACTACAAGCCGCACTAGGCAAAGACATTTGGGGCGATGGTAAAATATCAACCAACATTCGCAGATGCCAAGGCGGCTTCTCTAACAAGATAGCAAGTAGACAACCTGACTTCAGCTTCAGCAATAAATTCAAGATCAAGATCAGTTCGCCAGTAAAGACACTTTACTCTGGCATTCTATCCGATCTCTACAACGACAACAAAGAACTGTACGACTGGGTAATCAATCACCCCTTAAATAAAGACTACAAAAACTACAAAAACAACAAATGAGAAAAATAACACAAGACGCAGCACGCGCATTCAAACAAGGCAAGAACTTCAGTCGTGACAACACTCGCGTCGAAGTCAAAAAAGACCTGCGATTCCCTGACGACAATGTCACGCAACTCTACTTGCATGGGCATTGCATCGCAGAACAGACAGTAAACTCGCTCCACATTTCACTTTGTGGCTGGCCCACAATGACAACTCGCGAGAGACTGAACGGATTACTCGACACGTTAAACATCCAGAAACACTTATACCAAGATAAACATGAGCAATACATCTTTGACCGTAGCACTCAAACATCCGAACCGTTCCCGTCTAGCGGCTATCAGCGCGTTGCATGAATGCAGCTTGTATGGATATGGGCATGAGAATCTACGAAAGCATCCTGATTGGCATGGATACCACAAAGAACATCTTGTCCATTGCGACCTACCAGACATGGAAATACTATTCCCGCCAGACTACTCGATACAAGGTAACGAACATTACCTAGACAGACAGTCAGCAAAGTGGGTACACAACCTGTTTCATAAATCACCAGACTACTTAAAGTTCAATGAAAGCAATAACAATAGTTAATGGAAACGTCGAACTGGTAGACATACCAGACAGGGCAAGAAGCTGGACTAAACTAGACAGTCCAAGTCTTACTGAAAGTCCTAATCAATCCTTACGACAAGACAACTGGAGCGCAGCATTAACACGTTGCGTCATCAAGGCAAAGAAACATAAACGATGAGCTACAAAAAAAGAATTGTTGATCTTTGCGAATTGTGTGAAGGCAAAGGCTACTTAAACGTAGCAGAATCGTGTCAAAAATGTGCTGATTGTGTTGGAACAGGTATGCAACATAAAGAATGTGAGAGTTGTGGACAAAAGATACTCAAGTTTAACGAGGCTTGTCACGATGAACATCTTTGTAACTGATGATAACCCGATTGTTGCAGCGCGTAATCTCTGCGACAAACATATAAACAAGATGATCGTTGAGTCAGCACAAATGCTGGCCAACGGTTTTCCTTTATCCAGACTCGCAGCAGACGACTGCCCTCGTAATGCAGTAGGTCGTGCTAGAGTACATAGCTATCGCTATCACCCATGCACACAATGGACGTTCAAGACTCAAGACAACATGAGCTGGCTGATAAGTCACGCCCTTGAGATGGGCGAAGAACGTCGATACCGCTGGGGTAAAGACCATTACACTCTCGACTTCATTGCTTGGTGCTACGAGAACCTCAAAGATTCTTACGCACCTATCGGGTCAAGAACCGAGTTCGCTGTAGCCATAGCGAAGGACATGAACTGTCGCAAGCAACCAAACTTTGACGACCTACCAATAGTAGAAAAATACAGACTGTACATACAACTAGACAAACCATTCGCACAATGGACACGAAGAGAGAAACCAACATGGCACACACTTATATCTGGCAAGTAAATCATCTTGAACCAAGTGACGTTGATATGCTACAAAATGAAATTGGACTCATTGTAGTAACCGATGAAGACCAAACAATCGACGAAATCTATCAGACGGGTACAGCAGAATGTTGTACAAGTGATAACAAATTTTTGTTTTATCAATTCGATAAAGCATTAACACAAAACCAAGTAAAACTAATCGAACAATGTATGAGTTCAATGTAAAGAGTCGTCCCGTATTCAACATACGAGGACAAGAGATCGAAGGACATCGCGAGAACTTTCGCGAGGATACGGGTGAGCATCTTGCCCTTGTTTCAGATAAGTACAAGATAGTCCACCATAAAGAAGTAATAGACAGAGTTGAATCCTGTCTGAAACTCGGTGAGTTTCAGAGGAAAATCTATTGTCCCAACAATGGAGCAAGACTCTATGCAGTCTATGACTTCAAAGAACAACGTGCTGAAGTAGCAAAGGGAGACATCATCGGGATGCGCGTCACGTTACGCAATTCATACGATGGTTCTTCTGGTATACCAATAGATGCAGGAGCATTACGTCTTGTCTGCACTAACGGCATGACATCACCATGCATGAACACCAAGCAGTCAGGTAGACATTCAATGAACCTTGACTTGGACTACATCAACGATTCAATCAACTCAGCCAAGCGTGAGTTTGACGCATCAGTTGAAGGCTACAGAGTCTTGCATGGTTTCAAGATCACCCAACAAAAGGGCGAATCCCTCATCGAAAAACTGGTAGAAACCAAGAAGATCGGTGAGAGGCGAGGCAAGGACATCTTGGATATATGGCGCAATCCCACATACTCACAAGATAAAGACCGCAACATATACAATCTATACAATGCGGTAACACAAAACCTAACTCCAGAGATGGACAAAAGTTTTGAGCTAGTGGCAAGAACCAATCGCAACGTACTCAAATTCTTACAGCATGAATCAAATGAACTTCACACAGCATGATGCATGGGGTCAGCGGGAGAACCAAGACCCTCCGCAACACAACGAACCCGAGCTAGATACAGTTGAAGTACATCTCAAGTTCAAGTGGAATCCTAAAGTACACGAACACCCACAAGACTGGAAGTGGGAAGACATACTTGATGCCGAAGGCGTAGAAGTTAAATGGAAGAACTAATCACAGAAGACAAGTTCATGCTAGAGCAAATCTACCATGCACACATTCTGTCCAGCCACGATTCCCCCGTCCTAGTGATGGGGGAGTCTGGCACAGGTAAGGAGACTATCGCTCAAATCTTACATGGAGACAGACAAGCAGCATCGAACGCCAAAATACAAAATAACTTCGTTCCTGTAAACGTAACTACACTCCAAGAAGACTTGTTTGAATCGCTTCTTTACGGACACCTCAAAGGCTCATTCACGGGAGCGACCAGAGACACAACTGGTTTCGTTCAGCGAGCGCACAAAGGCACGCTATTCCTAGATGAGATCGGAGAACTTCCCTTACATCTACAGCCCAAGTTACTACGCTTCATCCAACACAAGAAGTATAGTCGCGTAGGTGAAGCCGAGGAACACAACGCAACTTGTCGCTTCGTGTTCTCGACCAACAAGGACTTACGCAAAGAAGTCGAGGCAGGAAATTTCAGACTCGATCTCTACCACCGCATATCAACCTTCATCATCAAGACATCACCACTCCGAGATAGAACAGACGACATAACTCTCTACCTCAAGAAACACAATGTCCGAGAGACAGAAGTCGAAGACCCCGAAGGATTGATGCTGCAAATCCTAGATCAAACTAAACTCACCGGCAACTATAGAGAACTACAATCTATACTTGCACGTTACAAGACATTGGGTAAATTAATCATCTATTAATATCACCTACCCCCAAAAAAGTTGGCACGAAGGTTGCTTATATATTAACTGTCATATTTTTTGAAAATGACCTATAAAAAAGAACAGTTTATCGACGGGGATTTCAAGGGTTTCGGGTTTTATACTCCGGTCTTTGAGTCTATTGAGGAAGTTGTTGATGCTTACGGTGAGAAAACAACAATCGCCCTAATAAATCAACAAGCTCAGTTACGCATTCGTGCCAAGGTTAAGAATGGTTTACCAAAGAACCTACCGACATCAGACTTGGAGAGATTCAAGGATGAATTATATCGTGAGAAACCGGATGGAATTCTTTTCTCGCAGGATGAAGCTGCAAAGTGGACTCCTTCACTCAAAGAACTTTCAGCCAAGAAACTCTTTATGCTGGCACAAGCAGAACTAGCAAAGGGTAATAAAGAAACTGCTGCTAAATACATGGATCAATGCAAATCGAAAACATTACAATAGAACATAAACCAAAACCGAAACGCTCTACTTACAGTCCTAATGCGGCCAAGCAAGTACAGCCAATACTCGATAGACTAATCGAAACTGGACAAGACGTTTACGTCAACGCCCAGCAAACCGGATACACAGCAAATACTTTGTACGTCAAATTCAACGATGGATTCAAGTTCATCCTAGACAACTTTGACGAAGCAAAATATTCGCTACTCCGAAACAAAGTAGCCATACGCAAGACTGATGACGGCATCATAATCTACTTCAAAGGTACGGTACAAAACGCACTAAAGTCTAAAGCAATAGACTACGAGTTTAATGATTCTATTGCGTGGAAGAACGAACTAGAAACATGGTACAAGACTGCCAAGGACACAGAACTCTTTGAACGTAACGTCTCTGTCTCAGAAGCTGATCGTGAATTCGTATACAATCTAGTCAATGAAGATTCAGAAGTAGATATTACCGACACTTCTGTTCGCGTAATGAAATGATCTACTTCGACATCTTATGCGCACTCGGACTACTCTACTTTATATTCGGCGCAATCTGCGCAATTCTATCAGGACTTGAATGACAATAGAACAACTGCTGGAGATTTCAGTCGAGGAATTAGAGGCAATGCCTGACTCAAAGTTACAAGAACATCTAGCACCTTACTTAAAAATCTCAAGACCGGACGAGTTAGAAGAACTGAAAGTACAAAAGAAAACCAGAGGAAAGATCAAACTTGATTAAACTAGAAAAAGCCGAAGACCGCTACATTCTTCGCATAGACGCATCTGCCTACAAAGAATCTGCCTGTTCTCTCAAGTTCTACTACACAACTGTAAGAGGTTTGCGTAGTAGTTACATGAATCACAAGATGGAATACGGCACGGCATACCACAAGGCACTAGAGACTTACTACGCAACTGGCAACAAAGCCAAGTCGCTGAACGAGGCACTAGAACATTTCTCTCATCCAGACATTCACGTTCCTGAGAATGATTGGCGTACTCAAGGGCATCTCGCCAACTGTATCACGCAATACTTTGATCACTACTCAGACGTTGATGGACTCAAGGTAGAGAAACATGAAGGCGAAGCACTACTCGAAATGAAGTTCGCTTATCCATTCTACACGAACGGATTCATCGACATCGTTCTTTGCGGAACAATTGACTTCATTGGTACATACTTTGGCCAGAACATTATCTGCGATCACAAGTCAACGGCAGTCACAACAGTTGACCGTTACTTGGCTTCATATGAAATGTCTACGCAACTCATGTTGTATACCTTGGTGATGCGTAAGCTGTTCCCTGACAGGAACTATCAAGCGCTCATCAACGGCATCTTCTTGTCTCGCTCTGGTCGCAACAAGTTTCAGCGAAGCGCAATCCTAGATTACTCAGACCAGAAGCTCGGATACTTTGAACAGCATCTTACTGAGACTCTCGTCAACTTCGTTGAGCTACTCACCAAGAACATCAAGGAAGATAAACAATACTTCCTGCCTAACTTTAACTGCTGCGAAACCAAATTCGGAATGTGCAAGTTCACTAAAATCTGCAATGCAGGAGACTTTGGCGAAGCAGTAATCGAAAACGACTTCTACACTAAAAAATATAACCCATTAAACTTCAATGAATAAAATCAAAGTACAAAGTAAAATGACAGACGGAGACAACAAACCTCCCGTACTTAAATACGAACTAACACTAAATACTGCTGCTGGTTTTCAAGCAATGTACAATGCACTTGATTGCCTAGAGTTGCTTGACGCGAAACAACTGGACTACGGGCCATTGAACATTTCGTCCGAGGGACTACTCGGATTGAAGACTCGGCTCGTCGATAAAATCTTCAGACTCAAGAATCTCCTTGAGAACAATCGCGAACCAAACAACGAATCACTTGCTGATACTTTTCAAGACATAGTGAACTATGGATTGATCGGCCAACAACTAATCGAAAACACTTGGCCAACAACGGAAGAACCTCAACCTCGCAACATCGAAATCTTAATTAGACAATGAACAAACCTATTATCGGAATAGTTGGCGGTAGTGGCACGGGCAAATCAACATCCCTGCGCAATCTACCAGCAGACAAGACAACCATCATCGACCTAGAACGCAAAGGCTTCCCATTCAAAGAAGCAAAGAAGTTCGACATCATATCGGTAGACAAGATACCTGACGTTAATCCTGCCATCGAAAAGGCAATCAAGAACTCAGATATTGTTGTCTTTGAATCCTTCACCAAATACTGCGAACAACTATCCAGTTACGCCGGTAAGATGTACAAGGGTTACGATGTCTGGTCGTACTACAACAAACAGATTCGTGACCTACTCGACAAAGTGAAAAATGAAAAAGCCATCTTCATATTCACAGCAATCGACGAGATCGTGCGCGTCACTCAGCCAACTGGCGGTGAGTACAATACTCGTCGCATCAAGGTGCAAGGCAAGCAGCACGAAGGTTGCATCGAGAAGGAACTGCTGATGGTTCTATTCACAGAAGTTCGTAAGGGAGAGAACTCAATCGACTATTGTTTCCAGACAAACTCTGATGGAGTGACATCTGCGAAAACTCCTCTTGGTATGTTTGATGATCTCTACATACCCAACGATCTCAACGAAGTCATCAAGTCCTGCAACGCATACTATGCCTGACTATTATATAAGTGCTGTTGATCAAGCAGTTGACCAAGCAAAAGCATTGGAACTTAAAGATGAGCATCTAAAGTTTGCGTGGAATAGAATTCACCAACTAGAAGATCAACTAGAAAAAATAGAGAACGAACACGGTATTACCGTAGAAGATAAATGAATTTAAGACGGGTACATACTGCTATTAAGATGCAGACAGGTATACGCTGTTGTGTGGGGAGAGAGAACTTCGAGGTCATCGTTCGCAGAACCTCGATTAGAATCTCCTCCCAAACACAGAACTCAGCTAGTTTGCCCTGCATTGATCGCCCGTCGATACTTTCTCACACGAAGTGAGGATAACTGGTAAAAATGCCTACTATTAACCTAAATGATGTAAAGGAGAACGCTCGTCCGTTTCTGCCTTCAAACAACTACACTATTCGTGTAGCCGATACCGAAACCCGTCAGTCACAGAGTGGCAACCCTATGGTTGTCCTGACTTGGGAAATCGTTGCACCTGAGTCTATCGAAGATCCAGACTTGGGAAATGTACGGATTGCTGGTTTGCAATTCCGCGAGTACCTCGTGTTTATCGAGAAGATGGCATTGCGCATCAAGCGTAATCATCGTGTTCTCGATTTGCCTTTCGAGTTGAACTGTTCCGACGAGAACGACCCTTGGGGTACTGTCGAGCCGGATGGTTCTATCTATAAGGGCAAGGCTGCCTACGCAACCATCAAGACAGAGAAGGTTGTAAGGAAGAATGCGGAAGGTGAGGCAATGGTAGACCCGTCTACCGGCGACCCTATCACCTTCAACTCGTATTCAGTTGGGGAACTGATCAGTAAAGCACCCGAACACGATCTTGCGTAACCACATGGGGGAGGGTAAAACCTCCCCCTTTTTCCATGAAAATATACGACCTAGAAATAAACAAGGAAGACCTTGATAGAAAATTTAAGAAATTTGCGCGACGGCATGGACTCAAGCCCAGCGAAGTTGGCCATCACGAAAGTCGCACAATGGATTACAAAGTAGACTTTCCGCACAAGAAGCGGCGAACTGCTGAAGTAAGAAAAAGATACGGAACACCTGACTACGTTAAAAGAAAATACTGTGAAAGAATTAACGACCATAATTGACGACGTTCGTACCAAAGACAATGCACAAGCGTTGGAGCGGTTACGAATCAAGACAACTGAGATGCAAGCCGAGGCTTTAGCAGACGGTTATCTATCGGGAATCTCTGATGCAATCCTAATGCTACAAGATTACATCAAACAAGATTCAATCAAGGACAAGCTCAAACAAGAAGCACTCAAGGCGCGTGAGACACAAACCAAGTCTAAAGTACAGCGGTCTAACGGTAATTCTCGAAAGTCCAAGTAGATTCGACAAGGGTAGTCTAATCTCAGGCTACGCTGGTCATCTATTCCAAAACGCCCTTGGTATTCCGAGACAATCTTGCGACATCAGATTGCTCAATACCTTGGGCGAAGGCTTTCTCCCCGACACAAAAGTAATTTTGTTGTTGGGCGAGAAGGCTCTTAAAACTTTCAAGAACTCAAAACTCGGTGGTCAACGTGGCTGTCCTTGGATGGTACATGGACGCACTTACATTGCTACGTTCGCTCCGCAAAATGCCATTGATCGCAAGGCATACTTCAATCCGCTCGCACACGAAACCGAGTACGATTACGACGAAACTGAGAGACACGGCAAAACCAAACGATCTAACTGGCGATACTGGATGCAACGGGATGTATCAAAAGCTGCCGGTTATCTCAAGACTCCACCTAATCCCATCGAAGGTGAGAGTGACATCTATCCCAAAGCATCCGAAGTTATAGATTTACTAACAAACACTAAAGGCAAGGATATGTTCTTTGACATCGAGACAAATCCTAGCCTTGAGATGACTTGTTTCGGATTCTCGTTTGGCGGCAAAGGTTACTGCGTACCAATGCTGCGAATAAACTACTATCATTACGACGAGACTCCTCAGATTTTACGCGCACTCGCTGTTGCACTCAGGGACAACACAGTAGTCATACACAACGCACTCTTTGACCTATTCGTTATTGCTTATCGTTATGGTATTCCTGCACCTCGCAAAGTCTACGATACAATGCTGGCGCACCATCGACTGTTCCCCGAAATAGAGAAGTCTCTCGGACATTGCATATCACTTTACACAGATCAACCTTATCACAAGAACGAAGGTTGCTACAATCCACAGAACGCAGAACAGTTTGATCAACTCTACCATTACAACGTCAAGGACGTACTCACGATGGCGTTGATTAAACCATCAATTGACGAACTCGCAGTTACGATGGGCGCAACTAAATCCATCGAACAAGCTAACTCAATGGTAGTGCCGTACCTTACTGCGATGTGTCAGGGACTCCGCATCAATACAGCAGAGAAGAAAAAGATTCTGATGCGCAACGAACGACACAAGAATCAACTTCGTAGAATGCTGAGTCTCCTTGTCGGTCACGACCTAAATCCAAACAGTCCGAAGCAAGTGTCTGTCTATTTGTATGACCGCATGAAGCTCAAGAAACCGGCGAAGGATTTAACAAACGAGAAGACTCTGCTTCAACATCGACTCAAGTATGATCTTCCAGCGATTTCAATAATTCTTAAGTACCGATCAATCGCCAAAGAATCCGGCCAACTCAAGTACAATCCTTACGATGGTCTACACAACATACCAATGGTTGATCGCATCACGACCTCGTACAACTTGGCTGGTACATCTACATTCAGATTGGCAAGTCGCAAGCTACTCGGTCGCTGGGGTACGAACATCCAAAACATACCAAAGAAGCTGCGACATCTGTTCATTGCTGATGAAGGTAAGGTTCTTGTACAAGCTGACCAAGCAGGAGCAGAGGCAATGATCGTTGGCTACCTATGTACACAAGGCAACTTCCGCACACTATTTCTTGAAGGCATTAAGTCCCATGTGTTTGTTGCCATGCGCTTGTTTCCTGATGTCTGGTCTGCTGAACTTGGTAGAAGCATCGACGAATTCTGCGAAGCTCCCATCCATGAACTCAAGGACATCAAAGGTTGGGATGAACTGAATAGTGTAATCAAAGATAGCGACAATTGGACTGCCGATAAACGCTACTACTTCATGGCCAAGATGGTTTGTCACGCATCGAACTACGGCATGAAGGCTCCGACCTTTCGTACAAATATCTTGCAAAAGTCTCAAGGTGCAATCGCACTTGAATCGAAGGAGGCTAAACGATTTCTCAGTACCTATCACAAGTTGTTCCCTGAGATAAACCAATGGCACAACGAGACTGTCGAACGACTCAAGGAAACACGAACACTCAAGAATCTGTTTGGGTATCCGAGATACTTCACCGGCATCATTGATGAATCAATGTACAAGGAAGCGTATGCATTCGTGCCTCAATCGACTGTCGGATGCATTACGAACCTCGCATTTGTCGAACTACAGAACCGACAAGATTTGCAAGAGTTAGGAGTTGACGTACTCCAGAACAACCATGATAGTGTGCTGCTTCAATGCGCACCTGAGCATTCAGAATTTGTTGCCCAAGAGGCAATGAAGCATCTGAATCGTGAAATGATTTCTCCCCGTGGCGAGCGATTCTCCATGAGATCAGAAGCAATGATCGGGGATAACTGGAAAGAAATGATAGATGTCTAAACCAATAATAAGCTACAACATAGGTGATACTAATATAAGTGTCGCAATCGACAACTTCTTCGATGGAGATGAAAACCAACCTATACTATTCATCACGGTAAACGGGACGCTACATCCTGCTTTAACCTTTGAGCAGTATTCAATAATCGCAAAACTGATAGAAACACTTGATGACTAATCTTGAGAAGTGGCGGCACTATCTCAAAGATTTGGAATCGCCCGATCTATTTATTGATTGGAGTTTCTACAGTTTGATAAGTGCTGCGTTACAGAGGCGAGTCTGGTTGTATCCAGATTCAATGTCCATATACCCGAACATCTTTACGTTGCTTGTCGGGCCTCCTGCTGCTGGTAAGTCTCGCGTGATCTCGCAAGTTACCGACATCATAAAAAGCGAGAAGCTGATGGAATTCGACGTTGAGAAAAACGAGATGGTTCCGATGTATCCTTACGGTGCAGACACAACTACACAAGAATCGTTGCTTCGTTATATGCGTGATGATTGTATGCGGACGTTTACTATACCCGATACTCGTCTTGGTGGAAGTGCGCTCAAGAACAAGTCACATCATTCCATCTGCTTTATGATCGAGGAACTTGGTGTACTCTTTCGCAAGAACTCCGAGGACATGGTGAATATGCTGAACCAGTTTTATGATTCACGCAGTTACCATTACAAGAGTAAACACCAAGGCTCAGACGACATCACGAACATCTGCGTAACAATGCTGGGAGGAACAACACCTTCATTCATTCGCGAAGCATTTAGTGATAGGATTATTTCGCAGGGATTTACTTCTCGCGTCATCATTGTATTCGGTCATGCACCTAGATTCTTTCGTCAGTTTCCCGGTCTATCAGACGAGCAGATACGTTGCCGCAAAGACATTATCAGTTGGCTGTATGGACTGCGTGGAATCTCAGGTGAATGTAAGTTGGATGCTGAAGCGTCTGCGTGGCACAAGCATCTTTATGAGTCAGGAGAACTGGATAGAAAGCGTGTGAACAAAGACCCTCGACTTGATAATTATTATGGCAGGAAGAATGTTCATCTATTGAAGACTGCCATGCTAATGCATTTCGCTGATGGCACGACGAAGGAGATTTCATTGTCGCAGATCAAACGTGCATTCAAGTTGTTGACTGTAACGGAACACAAGATGCATGAAGCGTTCAATACTGTTGGACGTAATCCGATTGGTGAAATCACCAAACACATTTTAAGATATATTATTGACTCGGACTCAGGCGTTCGCTACAAAAAGTTATGGCTGAAATTTGTATCTGAGGTTACGAAACAGGAACTAGACCAAGTATTAGAGTTCCTTGTAACTACGGAGCAAGTTGAGAATACCGGTGGTTGGTTTAGACCCTTGGTTGACGATGTTTACGATAGCCTTAACTTCTAAACTGGGTCAGACATTTGTAGCGATGTCTGTTTGCGGGTCTTGTTTTTCTTGGTTTTCCAAGGCTCGACCAGTTTTATGAAACCGCCAAGAGGAACAACTCATCTGCGTCTTGATACAAACGGCAAACGTGCTGTTGAATTAATCAAAGATAAAGATTGTATGGCAGGATGCGAGGGTAAGATTACTTACCTGCGGAAGCAGGGTAAGTCTTATAAAGAACTAGGCTCATTCGACTTTGATGGTAGCCTTGAGTCTTTCAGCCAACTCGATAGCGCGGAGTAGAATCTTACGCTGACCTCTAGTCTCTGCGAGTTGTAGTGCTTCATGTAGGTTTTCTATTAATTCAGTCATCGTAGCAAGTCCCATGCGCCTTCATATTCGTGATACTTCTTGCCGTCTCTAAATATCTTCAGAGTCTTTGTGGCAACATCCTCTACTGGCACGACCCAAAAGCGGTTGCCATCAATAACACAACAAATGAAAAAATCAATGTGTTCTTTCGTGTACGCTTCTTTATTAAGGTTGCCGTGACTCAGACTGAATGCGTAATGCGGCCCGTGATGTTGAACTGTTAGTGTAACTTTCTCAGTACACTTAACTTGTATGCGACAAAAGTGATGAGACTTTTCTGCAACTAAATCGTAATAACAATTATCTCCAAAAGGAAAGGACACGTTCCAATCACGCTGCATCAATTCTTGCGCAACAATAAGTTCGCCCCTTGCTCCCAATGTCTTCACAACAACTTACCTTTAGATCCGATGTATCTATAGATGAGTGCTTTCTTTTGTTCCTTTAGTCTCTCGAAATCTTTCTCAGTTTTGATTAAGCCTTCTGCTTGTTCCCGCTCAATGAGTGTACCGGGCATCATCTTTGAACCAAACTTCCGAGATAACATTGCACCCTTCTCGCTTCGATTGATTGTTGCCAAGTCGGGGAACCTAGCTAGATCAGCTTTGCTTGGTTCGATTCCAAGGTACTGAATACGATCCTTCTGCCTTACATATTCTCTGGTAGATGGTAACGCAGGAGTTGCTGACCAGTTGCCGTGCCAGAGCGCATTTAGATTATCCTTAAATATCTTTTGTTGCGCAGCAAGATCGTTTGGTTTTTTCTGTATCGCATCACGCGCTGCCTCACGAACTGCTGCCGGTAGAAGTTTTCTTGCATCAGCTATGTTGTTGGCTTTTCTAAATTCTTTTTTGGCTGGATGAACATACTCATTACCAACATCCGGTGATACTTTTTGTTGATCTTTACCTGTTGTTAGTCGATCCCATTTACGCAGACTCGCCCGTGCGTTAAACTCGGACATATCTTCAGACAACAACAGATGGTTTGCTGAGTAACGCAATGTCTGATTCAAGTCGGTAAATACTGTACGGATAAACTTTGTCCAGCTTTTCGCAAAGTTTTCTTCTGTCATTTCGCCTGACGAAAAGAACTTGGTAAAAGTATTTACAATTGTTCTGGCTTGATCAAACGCAGGGAAAGTAAAACCACCGGGAATACCATCCATTATGCCGAATCGCGAAGCCTTAACTAGATCAAAGATCAACGCAGACTGAAACCCAAAGAAACCTGCATACTGAACAGAATTAAGAATCGCATAAGCTAGTTCCTTATCGTTCTCCATGTGTAATGCTTCTATGATTTTTGGATCACTTTGCAGTTTGTTTGCGATTTCTTCGGAGATGTACACGATTGCCTCACCTCCAATGACTGCACCAATCGTTGCTTTAACTAAAGGTAACGGATCGCCCTGAGTCTTCAATGGGCCGATAACATCCTTGACCATGCGGTCTGATTTCTCGATAGACCAACGTGACAATGAAGTCACCATGCTGAGAACACCGCGCTGCGTAAACTTCGGCAACCCTCTTGCATCATAGGTTCCCTGATTTATCTCAACCCATGCAGCAGCAGCTTTGTCCATCAACTCGTCTGGTGCTTTAGTGCCGCGACCAACATAATCCATTAAGTTCTGCTTCTTGCCGTTGATGACAACGTCACCCATCTGCTTCTGTAAATTTTTTAATAGTCTGTTCGCAGTCCAATCTGTTGTGATTATATCGAGTGGCCTCATGTGCATTGCTGCCCATGTAATTTGTCTGCCAAATGCAAACTGTAAAGCGCGAGTACCCTGCTCAAGAATGTTACGACCACCAGCACGAAGCATAGTATCAGCGACTCGGTTTGCGACATCAGCAACTCGGTTAATACTCTCAGCCTTGTACTCAAGGTTGTTTAAGTTGGTCTTGTTGATTCCATACTCAAAACTCTTGCGCCATGCATCTCGTATATCCAACAGGTGAGTTGCAAGAATTGGTAAGTCCTGCAACCTCATGTAAGGCAAAGCAAATAAGTAAGACGAAAAGAAATCACGAATACCAGCACCAGCACCCAACCAACTAGATGTAACTAACCTGTTGAATGTACGAATACCTAGATCATAACCTTCGTAGTATCCGATATAGTTCTCCATGAGTGCCTCAATCTCGTTTGAGTCATAGAGTGCTTTGCCGCTTTTTACTTTGATGTTCTCCTTGTCGTATGTTGGCAGATTGAACGGGCCTCCATGTTCCATGCCATCAAGGTCGTACTCTGTAATGTACTTACCTTCTTGATCTGGCATACCAAGAATCTGTCTGGCTTTCGGATCAAGTTCTATGTGCTTAAACATCGCCATGTCTTTAGCAAAGCGAACAACGTAACGAGTCATACGTTGAACTGCATTTGCTTCAACCCAAGCAGCAGGAATACCTAGCTTGCCGGTCGCAACACGGAGTGCCTTGAACTTGTGTGAACCTATCTGCTTGTCTGTCGCTCTTAATGCACCAGCAAAATTATCAAAAAGTATCTCCAGCTTCTCGTCGTTGGTCTTACCTTTCTCACTCGGTAATGCTACATCGTCACTTTCATCCTTGACTCCTGCTTCTTCTGATTGCTTGACTGCATTATTGAATTCCTCGTCAGACATATCCTTGGATATGGACTTCCAATACTTGATGAGTTGCGTCTTGAGTTCTTGATACTCTCTACTTTGCTTCTCGCCTTTCATCAAGATTCGGCGTTTGTCTTGAGCAATAATCTCAGGAGTATATTCAAGTGTGTGTTGACCGGGAACGTATTGAACCTCTTTGCCACGATAAACCGCAACCTTCAATCCAAGGTCATTCTGTAATGTACGAGTGTCACGATACACGCTTTCTATCATACGATCATAGTATCGTATGCGAGCATTGCTGTTGTATGCTTTAGCAAGGTCATCATCTATCTTGTCGATTAAGCCTAGCTTTGTGTGCCAACGCTCTGTCTGGTATCGACCTAGTGCAGTCATTTCATCGCCTGACAAATGTACTTCGCTCACGGCGAGCATGGTTCGTTCTAGGTAACGACCAACCATCTCACGTTCTTCGGCGTGTACTGACTCAAATTTTGATGCAATGTACCCTGCTAGTTCCTTGGACTTGCCTTCACCAAGTTCACGAATCCGATCAATAACAGGACGAAAGTTTCTGGTAATTCTTCTACCGAGTTGCCATGTGCTTGGCTCGCCAAAATTGATGAGCGGTATTCTGCTATAGCGTTTTTGTTCATAACGATCTACAGCGGACAATCCTTTTGGAGTTGAATCCATCGGAATTGGAGTCTCTTCATCAATCTTACCAATCGGATCAGCGCCACTTTCCTCTGATGCTAGTTTGCTGACACTCCAGAGTTCTTCAAAATCTGTCTGTCTTGGCTTCGGCGGTTGTGGATTGTGCGTTAGAATATCGAGCTTTGTGCCTACAATTTCCTCGGCAGTTTCGAGGAACTTGCTGCGCATACCACCGGCAAGAGCATCATCAACAGGAACTTTCGTGTCAGCCCACAATGCTTGCAGTCGATCAAATTCATGGTAGATGGCTGATCCCTCATCTTTGACTAGGTCAAAGATCATCTTGCTGCGATCAATTACATTGAAGGTTTCGTCATTAACGAAGTTCTCCAGCATCGCTTGAGGCGACCGTTGCATATCATCAAAGTTCTTACGAACCGATGAACCGGCAATACCGTAACTATCAAGTAGCGTGTCAAAAAATTCTACATACTCATCGTCGGACATAAAGAGTCCATCAACAGGTGCAACACGACGAGCAAACTCCTGCTTAATATCAAGAGGCAACGCCTTAAAAATTCCGTGCAACGCATCACCTTGATGCATGATGCGAGTATCGTACTGTTGATTGCGGCCAATGTTGGTTCTGTAATCACCTCTTGGTGCTTCCAACTCAAGATGGTTCTGGTAGTAACGCAACTTGGCTTTGACTGCATCGTCCAACTTGTTGTTGGTGTTCAATGCGTAGTGCATGAACTTGGCTACCATATAAGGTTCGTAGTTCTTAAACCACATACCCGACTTGGCTGTCATCTGCCATGCACTAGCCAGTTGATTCTTCATGCGAACATCACCAAGCAACTTGTGATACGTTAGATAGCGAGCGAGAGTTGAATCAAAAGTTTCGTTAATTGTCGGAACACCAATAACAATCTTGTCGTTCTCAAAGTAACCAGCAGCATCTTCTGGTCTGCGTGTGCGTAAAATTATTTGCGGCTTTGTGTAGTTTGAGTCATCCCTTAAAGCGTATTTTTTCCAGCTTTCTGACCCCTTATCTACTTCACTTTTAAGTTTTTCTGTAAGTCGCCTTGCATCATCCCAACGCTTTTCGCCTATAGCAACTGCTATGTCTCTAGCAGTTGTTTGCGCTTCGTTATACGTTTGAAGTTTTCTGTGTGCATTAGCGTATGCTGTAAGTGCATCATCAACATCTTTTTGAAAAACATCTAAAGGTATATTTAGAGCCTTTGCGTTATTAGTTGCGTTCTCTTTTAGCTTTCTCTCCAGAAACTCAGAATTTAATGCATCCGACAGCGGGCCTAGCTTTTCTTTCATGTACTCCCAACCACCCGCGAACCTGCCTTGCGCCTCGAGGGCGATGCGCTGAGACATTCTATGAGTTAAGTCGCCGCCATGTTCTACAAGATACGATAAAACGCCTCCGCCATGCATTCTCTGAATATTACGCATGATACTCTCAGGCTCACCCCAATGTTGTGCGTCAGCTAATGCATTAAAACGTTCTTCACGACTTTCTGTTTTTTGTAGCGACTTGTACAGTTTCTTTAGCGGACTGTTCTTGCGCACCGCATTCATAAACTGATCGAAGTTGGTTTCATCAATCATGTAACCATCAAGGTATTCGACGGTTGAGTTGTACGAATGATTCTTATCGAGTGCGATCTTGAACTCGTTTAAGTCTTCTGCGTAGTTCTTCGCAAATTCTTTTGGTCGCTCCGGTAATCCAAGAAGTTCTTCAACTTCTTTAGGCATATCAAACACCTCGACCGATGACTCGTACTTCGTGCCATCAACAGTCTTTGATGCAGTCGCAGCTTGTCCACCAAGTTGTTTCGGCTTCTTTATTCCGATGTACTCGGCGTAATCAATTCCATCTCTGAGCCAAAGATCGTTATCGAATAAAGCAGCAGGGTCTAGTTCAAGTCTTTGCGCAATATAATCTAGTATATCGTTTACTGCTGCTTTGCCGTACTTAACTTTCTGGCCTCGACGAACATCAGCATACCAACGCCGCATCTTATCGAACGTACCTTTCGGTAAATTACGAAGACGCTGCTCAAGTTTTTTACCACCTTCTTCAGCAAGAAACTCATCAAGGTACGCTTCATCCTTATCAAAGTTGTAGCCTTTTGCCTTAAATTTTTCTTTTATCTTTTTGAGATCAAACGATGAATCGTTGCTGAGTAATTCTTTGTACCAACCACGCGCAAGTTTCTGGTCAACTTCATTGGATGACTCAAACAAATCACGAACAAACCGATGAACAGTTTCATGTAATGGTGTCTCAAGATTAAGATCGTCAAGACTTAAAACCATCTCAGGGTCTCTAACGCGCTGATTCTTGTTATGTAGAAATCCAAGAGCGCGTCCTTGTGCATTAGCAACTAGCTTGTCTACTGCGACACGCATGGTAATGTTGCGACGATTGGCCAAGTTCCTTGCAGTCTTAAATAAGTCTGCTGGCAGCTTGGTTTCAATCTCAGCCATCAACTCAGCGCGAGCATCTTCAATGGACTTGTTTTGATTCTGAAGAAACCTCGTAGATACTTCGGCACGTTTACGCTTATTAAGTTTAGCGAATGCACGGGCAACATCCTCGTTGGACATTGCTGAAATTTTAGACTCTATCTTCTTCTTGCCTTGATCAGTAATTTTTACTTGATCTTCTTTAGATGGCTGTTGTTTCTTCTCAAGTTCTCTGAGTGCTTTATCAATCTTCGGGTCTTTGTTGATTTTCTCGAACTCACCCTCAACAGATGTTTTCGGACTCTCGGAAGTCTCTCGGATTGCATCAGCATCTTGTTGAACTTTAAGATTTGTTTCTGACGCAGCTTTCATGTCATCTGCGACTTTCTCAAGCATATCATCAACAAGAGTCCTGCGACCTATCCCTGCGTCTTCACCTTTAACAATTGAGCGAGCAAGAAGTGCCTCTTGTACTGGCAAATCTTTAATGTCTTTTAAGTCCTCGCCTACTTGTATTCCAAATTCAACTGGTCTTTCTGGCGCGTCTGATGGTGGAGGTGCTGTTGTGCCAAGCAACTTACGCCCAAGACCGACTGGTTCAGTAAACAACGCGCCGCCTGTCATTGCTGCGCCTAATGCTGTTGGCTGAAAGTCTCCTTCTTGAAATTGTCTTGCACCTTCTACTGCACCACCGATACCAGCACCAACAACTGATTGACCAACGGCATATTTTGCAGCTTCGGATTGTTTAGCGCGTGTACCAAAACCAGACTTAACTGCTTCGCCTAAACCTTTTGCTGTCTTTAATGATGGAGCAACACCACCACCAAGACTACCTCCAAGAATTTCACCTGTGACTGATGCAACAGGTTGCGCTTTGCGTCCAGCAGCAAGTTCACGCTCTGTCTGTCTAACTGCTTCTTCTCCACGAATCGCCTCGTCTACTTCTGTCTGAGCTATGTCTCCAGCAATACCACCAACGATTGCGCTACCCAACATACCAACACCTTTAGCAATTGCTGTAGGTACATTACGGGCTGGTACTTTTGCAAGTGCCTTACTTGCTGCTGCCATTGCGCCAAGACCAGTAAGACCGGGGACTACTGATCTTGTTGCTGACTGAACTCCGACATCAAACGCAGAACGATCTTCTGCTTCTGCAATGTCGTATTCTTCCTGCGTTAGAATTTCAACATTATCTGGAATGTTGTATCTTTGACGCAGTCTACGCTTTTCTTCTTCTAGCGTCATTAGTTAAACTCTCGCGATTCAACATCTACTGGACGTAAGTAAAATCCAGTACCACCTTCACCTTGTATTTGTTGTGGCGCATTATTTAAGACTTCTTCAACATCTACATCAACAAACTTCTGAGGCCCAGTTCCCATGCCACTATGACCAAGGCCCATTGCATTAGCCGATGCTCTTGAACCTTTGCCCAATACACGAAGTACGTTGTCAATTGTTGCTTCGGCTTGTCGGACTGCGGCTTGTATTTCATCATATCGTGGATCACCTTGAGAAACGCGAGGAAGACTTTCCAGAACATCTAACTGTTCTCGTAGCTTTGTTGATGTTGCTGCCTGAAGCCTTGCATCTGCTATAACTTGTGGAATCTTCTCTTCAGCTTCTTCAACTTTAAATTGCGCTAGTCTAATGGATGAATCAACAGTACCTTCTGCTTGTCTAGCAGCGGCGTCTCTTGCGCGTGGCTGCGCCATCTGCATTTCAATTGCGCGTTGTCGCGACCATTCATCCAGCGATAAAGAATCCGGTCTAGCTGGAACAGGCATACCTTGTGAACGCAAGAACTCCGCTGCACCACCAGTATCAGTACCGCGAGTTGTGTACTCCGCGTAACTACCTGGCCCCTCTCCTGCAACTGCTCCCGGTGCTCTAGTGATTGCTAGGTTTTCTGCAAGTCTGTCTGTCTCATCTTGCTGTGCTTGCTCTGCCCGTGCTGCTGCGTCTTCAGCTTGCATCGCATTCATGCCGCGAGCCATCAATGATCTGCGCAATGCATCGCCTTCCTCCAACTGACGTTGCAACTCGCCTCGTTGTAGGATCGGACTAGCTGATGGTTCTTGGTAGTAACGATCAAAGAACTCACGCTCCGACTCAGTTGCACCTTCGCGAAACCGATCAGCAAACTCCTGCGCTCGCCGCCTCCTCTTTGTTAGTTCAAATAAATTAGCCACCTGTGATTCCTCCAAGTATTACATTGCTGAGTAAATCTTTGCCTTTAGTGCCTTGACCTTGCATTGTTGCTGTAGTGCTAATTGGTGCAAGTGCTTGTGCTGCTGTGTTGCCAAACGAAGCAACTTGTCCCGGCATCGTTGGCATTGTTGTTGTACCTTCGCCAAAGACTACGCCGGGATTTATGTTTGATTTCAGACTAGGAACAACGCTGCCTGTTTGACCGAGTGCTTGACCGAGACGTTGTTGCTTCGCAGCTAACGCATCACCAAATGTCATCGCAGCGCGGTACTTGTCCATTTCAGATGTACGACCAATGCCGAGTCCCATTCTACCAAGACCTCGTTCTACTTGCGCTTCCTCTGCGCCAGACAACCTAGTTGGGTCTTGTGCTGCAAGCAGTCCACGAAAACTTTGTCCAACTTGCTGTTGAGTTTGCTGGACTTCCGGTGAAAGCGTTTGCTCCATGCGACGAAGTCCTTGCGCTAATGGCTGACCTGACTGCGCCAACTGATCTACTCTTGTAGCGGATTTAGCTAAATCACTTTTATACTGTTCTCCGCGTTTCGCTTCACCGGCTCTTTGAACTAGGCCGGGTCTACCTGTGCTTACAGTTTTAGGATTGCCTGTTTGCTGATCAATAACAACATTACCGCTTGCATCAACCTCATACTGCGGTTTGACTCCATATAACTGCTCATACTCAAGATCAACTTTACCACCCAATGCTTCTTGTTTGCGACTTATAACCTGACCTTGATCATTACGCTTTGTAACAACGCCATAATTTAATAAGTCATTCAGATCGGAAAGCGCAGTCTGCTCCATCTTACCCGCAGCAACTTTCTGCTCAACATACTTTGGCAGAAAATCCATAAACTGTTTTTGCAGTTTTTTAGCTGCTTCTTTTGATGGTTCGTCTTTGCCTAGAATTTCACCTAGGCCAAACACAAGCATTAGACTGCCAATGTTGCCCATACTTAACGCACCATCGTCACTAAAATTACCTAAAAGACCTTCGGCAATTTTTTGTCCTGCGTTGCCTAGTCCTTTAAGTGCTTCACCTATCCATTGTCCTATATCCATGATGTTTTATGTTAGTATTCCTGCGCTGCGTAAGACGCTTTTGAGGTGATTAATTTGTGCTGATATTTCTACTAAAACTGCTTTGATTTCAGCTTCTGTTGGATGAGCTGAATCTGAAGCACTAAATGAAATTCCAGTAGTTGCCGCCGCTCCTACTGATGAGCCTCCAACAGTCGCAATATCTGCTGAAGCTGCGGCTTTCTTGACTACCCCGTCTGTGCTAGTTGTCGCATCCGGTACTGTTAAATTATCCAGCATTGCGTTAGCTGCTGCTAGATTCGTGAACAGCGTAGTTGCGTCCGTAAAATCTGTGTGTGTTACATTAACTGACATAAGCCTGTGATAACATTGGGTTCATTGGTGTAATGTTTTGTGTTTCTAACTGTAAATTCGATAACGTAATTCCGTTAGTCCATGTCAGGGCGTAAGATATTTTCCAACCCTGCTGACCACTTTGGAAATTGTAAAGTAAGTTTTGTATTTGCTTTGGCCCACTCCAAACAACCGGGAATGTGACAGGATAATCAATGTTTATTGTCGGAGCTGCCAAAGTTTTTGTCTGAGTTCCTGCTGATGAGTCTGGCGTGACTTCATCGTTTACACGTTGAATTGCTTTAACTGATGAGGCCGATTGTACCTTGTTAAATAGTATGCGTAACTCTTGTGGCTTTTGTTCAATGCGAGTGTCATTGGTACAAAACGCGCGGGTTTCAACATACGCTGTTTCATATCCAGTACCTTCGTAAAGTTTAACGCATTTGTGTGCGCCGGTATCTCCATCCTCATTATTAATTACTTCATTTACAGTTAAGTTTCCTGACAAAGTAGTAACACCAGCATTTGCATCTGCTGTGAGTGTGAATATTCCCCCGTTAGTAAACTGTAAAACTTCACCTGCAAATAGCTTTGCTGATGTTGTATCAACAGTTATTGAAGTTGCCCCAACCGAAACTGTACCAGAATTAATTTTTACTGCTTTGTTTTCTGCTTTCGTGCCGTGTGTAATAGCAAAAAGTTCTCGTTTATTGTTTGTTTCTACTTTTGCAAATTCCATAATCGGCCCGATATTTCCTGTTGCATCTGTAAACTGATCAAAACTTACAAACTGTTGCGTAAGAATGTCATAAACCAAAATGCCGTGACCGTAAATAGTGTTGCAAGCAAAGAGCGCATAATCATCAAATGTGATTGCGGCGCATTTGTTGGTGGTCTGAACAACATCTTTGAATAGTCGTGCGACCTTGAGCGAAAATACCGAATTACGTGCCTCATTCTTTGACTGCATTACTGCGTTAAACGAACGTAATCCCTCTGGATCAAGAAACGCAAAGTCACCAAGTAACTCAATAAATGATTTTTGATTTACCGAGTTTGCTGTAAACAGAAATTGTTTGGTGAACGAGGGTTCACCAAAAACCATAAACGAATAGTCTAATGATACAGCATAAGAACCACCCAATGTTGAAACAAACAAGGCTTCACTATTCAAGACCTTCAATGCTGTAATCTCGTTGTAGCCTACCGTGTATGATGTGGCCGGTGCGCCTCCAATAGTTTCGTCTGCATTTATCTTGTTACCTGACGTATTTATCGGTATCACAAAATCCATTGGACGGCCACTCACACTATGGTATAATTCAGTTCCATCCGTGCTAACAACAAACAACTTATTGTTAAAGAAAGCCATCTGCTTTCCTATCGGTATGTATTCACGGGATGCGTGTGTACCGTCAGACCATTGTGCATAAGTCTTTGCTGCGCGATCAGAAACTGTTCCGCCAGAAATTTCTATAACTCTCGGTGTGCTGACTCCGTCTTGTACAATAATTGACGCAACAGTTTTTTGTACAGTCTGTGCTGTATCAAGTTCCAATGCTGACCCTGCTACTCTTGTTTCTTTTCGTAAAAAGTTTTGTGTGGATGCGGGTACGGCTTGCACAAATATCTCGTTGGATTCGTGCATGGTTCCTCCAGAATAAAGAACCGACCAAGTAGTATCTGGATTTTGCGGCTTTCTGTACTTACAGCCTCCCTTGAAGAATAAAAATACATACTCACCTACAGAGTAAATTGCTTGTATTGGTGGATTATCAACAAATGCATCAATATCAATAGAAATGTCTTTAGCTTTTTTGACTCCTTCAAGTGTGCCAAATCGGTTGCGTATGTTGTGCGCGAACTTATACTCGTCTTCTGTCAGGCGTGTATCATCCACCGACATATTCATGCCGCCAGAAAACGATGTTTGTACATAACTAGCCACGGTGATAATGCCAACGACGACCTAATGTTAAATTGTCATGGGGATGACGACCAAACTGCATCTTGCGTTCTTGGCCTCGTTCCATGTCTGCAATCTTTCTACCTAGATCGCGGTTTACTTTGTTCTCAAAAACGATTGCTTCTTGTATCTTGCCTTGTTCCTCAAGAAACAATTGCATCGCTTTATGCATTACAATGTTTTCGTATCCGACAAGCGGAAAAATATCATCATTGCTCTGAATGTATCTGAGCTTTTTCTTGTACAGAATCTGTAACGTATGATCGTCATCTTGTGCTGAGTTTTCGTCCCATGGAAACTCTGATACATCTACAATTAAATAACTTGATTCACTTTGGCCCGAAGGTATCTCAGCGTAAACTGTACCGTCTGCTGTATCTACAACTTGAAAAATACCGGGAATTTGTTCTGATGCTGTAGAAGTGCCGTATCTTTCGCGTGTAGCATTATCAAATCTGCGGATATTAACAATATCCGATATGATATTTGTATTGTCTAATTGAAGTTCACTCGTACTTACTGCATGACTTCCAGTGGTAGCAACATAAGAAACTACTTTATTCTGGAGAACTGCAAGAGAGTTTGCTTGTCTGGTTTCAAATGTAACGTGCAGAGTTTCAACCGAAATTTGTCCATGTGCTTTTACTGTAACACCAGTTGCGTTTGAACTTCTTGCTGCTGTTATTGCAGACTTTAACGATTCTTTAATTGCGCTGTATCCTACAATACGAAAACAACGACTGTCACTTCTCCAATTGTTGTAGTTGTATTCAGAGATTAGATTCTGTGACTTCCATGGGAGCTTTGATTCTTTCTCCCGCATTGCACGAATTGATTGAACGTCGCGACTCATTGCGATGCGCTTGTTTCCTGCAACATAAAATTCTTCTTCAACTAACGAACCGGGAATATCTACATATTCATAGATTGTCTGCAAGGCTTCATTAACAAAGTCTAAAATAACATAGCGTTGATTTATGTCATCTGGATTTAGGCCAACCTTTCGGCCAAATCTTTCTATAATGTATTGTGAACTCATCGTTTTGTTATCGCTGACACGCTAGGTTTAGTTCTTTTTGTTATTGCGCTTACGGCTTGCTTGCTTCTTTTTGTAATCGCGCTTGTTGCGGACTTTGTTCTTTTCGTTATGGCGGTCACGCTCATAATTTACGTCCTTATTGTCTCTCCAATTCATATTCAAGTCGAGCTATCGTTCGCATCGCTTGCCTTGTGAAGTCCGGTGCGTGAAACGCCGCCTTCGGAAATTGAGGATGTGCCGTCAGTTCCTTGACATTCTCGTACTTTGGCGTCGTCTGGCAACCCGTGGACACGCAAAGCATTATCAATATGAGTAAGTTTATCCTCATACCTTTTCGCTGCGTTGGCTTCTTTAACTGCATCTGATATATGCATAAAAAGCCTCTCCAAAGTAGGAAAGGCTTTGAACAATGCAAGTATGGCTTTAATTAGCCCCACTCGTATCGCTCTTTACACCTTTCCGTAGAAACACGGCAAGCAACGATGTAACAACAATGTTTATCATCGTACCTATTTCCATGTCTCCAGAGAAGTATGCACCTACAGCCGCGAGAATACCACCGGCTGCCGTCATGTATGTTTTTTTACCGCTTAACATTAATACATCTTTCGCTTTGGTTTCTTAACTTTTTTTACAACACGTTTCATTGTTGTTTTTGCTTTTTTAGGTGGTCTACCCATCTTACTTCCATAACTTCCTTTTCCGTACGGCATTATTTTTTCTTTCTTTTTGCAACAGAAACTCGTCTTGGCTTTCCTGCTGGTTGTCCTAAACGCTTCTTCTGCGAAATTCTTTTACGTTTTTCTGATGCGGTCATCTCACTTGCAGTTTTCGGAGTCTTACTTGTGACTCGTTTCTTTGGTCTGCAATATGGCGTGCCGCGTTTCTCGCCTTTCTTCCTGCCACAAGGCTTTCCTGTTCTAACGTCAATCCATTCTTCTTTAAACCAACGAGTCAAGCCTTGCATTGGTTTAGGCATTCTTCCATCTACCTCCCATTTTCTTGTACTCTTTGGCCGCCCATGCATTTGCATAAGCTGATGGATACACTTTAAATTTTCCTTTAGCCATTGACTTGGCTTTTGACCATAACGCTGGCCTTGTTGGTTTTGGTGATGCCATTATTTTCCAACTTTCTTCATGGCAATCTTATGAGATGCCGTGAATGTTTTACCAGACTTCATTAGTTTTCTCATCTCAGCCATGTGTTTACTTGTATGGTGAACTGAATGACGCTTTAATGTGTCATTCTGTCTTTGAGTGAGTTGTTTTTTTGCTGCCATGTTATCCCTTCTTCCACTTACTAGAACTTGACTTTGTTTTGCTTGGACTCCACTTGACCTTGTCTGCCCAAAAAGCCGCTGACATTTTTCCGCGAGCTATGTTTTTGGAGTGACGAGATTTGAACGCTTTTCGTTGTCCGGCAGTCTGATTTGTTTTAACTCCCTGTTGACCAAAGCGAATCGTCTTAACTTGATCACCGTCTTTAGCCACAACAATGTGTGACTTCGTAGGATGACCGGGAGTACGCTTGGGCTTGTTGTAGCCTGTGACTCCTGCTCTTGTTAATCTTGAGTCTTTCTTAATCGCCATTTAAGAACTCTGTTATTAATATTTGCTTCGCTACTTCAAGTGAGCCGATAAGCTGTTCAGCGGTAAGATCAAGTTCTTGATCTGCGTACTCAATGGCAGCGCAGAGTCTCCGAGTAAACTCGTTTGCTTGATCTTCTTGTGTCATCGCTTGCCGCGCTTCTTCATGTTCCTTTTAAGCTGATCTTGCTTAAACTTGGTTTGCGGATTTTTAGCCTTGTTTACACCCTTCTTTAATACAGACGGCTTTTTAGTCTTTGCTTTAGCCTTGGACTTTGATGTTGCTTTGGGTTTTGGCGCTGCTACCTTACGAAGACTCTTGCGTTTAGCTTGCCTCGCCTTATTGTCTTTAGGCATTGCTTTGTTTACTGGCTTGGTTGCGCCTTTAGTTGCTTTTCTTACTGTTTTAGGTTTTGGTGCTGGTATATCTATTTCAATAGCCTTGCTTTTCTTTACCGGTTCGCCTTTTGGGTTGAACGGATTTTTTGCAGAAAACGGATTCTTGCCTGACTTTTTAGAAGAAGTCTTTGCTGGCTTTTTAGTACCACCTTCTCTAAACGGATTCTTGCCTTTTGGTGAAGCCTTCTTTTTAGGCTTTGGCTTTGTGCCGCCCTTCTTAAATGGATTCGAGTCTATTTTTTGTATGCGACCTTTTGTGTCTCTATAGTTACCGGCTTTTCGTAACTTGCGACCTGTTGGAGTTAAACCTCGTTTAGCAACTTGCTCTTTTACTTTTTTACCGGCAGTTGTCGCTGCACGTTTTGCACCACTTAATGCTGCTTTTCCTAATGCTGCACCACCACGAACTGCACCGCCACCTATAGGTAAAGTAGCTACAGTTATCGCAGCGTCAGTTGCTGATCTTGCCTTATCTAAATCTTTGGTTAAGCCGCCAGCAAGTTTAGACATACCTCTTGCTTCTGACATTTGATTCATCAAGCGTTTCCTGTCAGCAGCGCGTTGTGCTTCCGTGCGTAGATTACGCGGAGCCATGCCCTTTGTTGGATTCTTACGGTAATCAGCTAGCTTTTGTGCATCAGTCTTCGCTGGCTTTTTAGCTGCGGGTTTCTTTGCAACAGGCTTCTTCGCTGGCTTTGTAGTGGCAGCCTTTTTGACAGTTCTTGTAACTGGGCCTTTTGCTATATTGCGCTTTGCTGCCTCAAGAGTTTTATTCTTGGGCTTCATCGTTATCTGAACCTTTGTCCTGCCTCTTGACGGAGTTGACCCGCGAGTTACTGGGCCTTTCTTGATGTTGGCGCGAGCTTGAGCCAGCGTCTTCTTCTTGCGATCAGCTCGGCGTTTTGCGCCAGCCCGTGCCATTTCCATGAGGCGTTGTCCGCCTTTTTTACGTTTACCGTATGCCATTGTTCTTATTGATTAGTTCTTTAATTTTTAAGATTATGTAAATTAATGATGCAAGTGATATGGCAACTTTAAGTACGAGGTCAATGGAAACCATCCAGTTTCCGATCCCCGTTGCACTAGCAATTGCCACTTTAATGTCGTCAAAATTCACTCCTTTGCGCCTTCATATTCTATATCAAAAAACGGTGTATCTATCTCCAGATTACCGGGCAACGACTTGCACCCGCTCATCAATAAAATAAATACTGAAAGTAACGACACAACCAAGAATCTTTTGGTTGGCGAATCTAAACACTCACCTCGGCAAGTATCTTCAAAACAGTTTGGGTTCTCACACATCTTGATCTACTAATTCCACTTTCATTACGCCACCTTCATCGCCTTTCGGCAAGTAGGCTTCGCCGCCATTGACGGGTAGCTTTTTCTCTACAACAAGAGCCTTTAGCTGTTCGTTAGGTACAATCATTTTTGTCTGCCTATCAGTCATAAAGAAAGTAGTAGAGGTCAAGCTGAGTCGTATAACTCGCGCTTGCCTCCCACTAATGTAAAGAATCTCGTCATTCTCAAAACTACTGCCCCAGTAGATTAGTAAACCTTGAGCGAAGTTGAACAAGATGTCCTTAAACAGCAGCGCACAAAACGCAGCAACAATCATCCAGCCGTAATGGCCAATTGCTTGTTCTGCTACGCGTTCAAATGCTGCATGATCTAGGACATTAGTCATTCACTGCTTTATCTACTGTGTCTTCTTCTAGCGACTGATTCAACAAACCCATGAAGTGATTTCTCGCTCCAAGTGTTTGCTCCAAACTGAAGTTAATCTGATTCGCTTTGCGGTCAAGATCACTTACATGGTTTATTAGTGTGATTTGTTGTGGAGTCAAGTCTGCTACGTTGTGTTCTTCCCCGTTAATAATAACGGTTTCCTTCTTTGGTTTTTCTGCGTCCATAAAAATTATCCTTTGAGTGCTTTAACTTCTGCACTTAATTCTTGCACCGCTTTCAACAGCGGAATCACCAGTTGACTGTATTCAACAGATAACTTTCCTTTCGGGTCTTCGCCAACCAAGGTGCAGTCGTAGCCAACTTCATCCATCGCAGCTTTTACGTCCTGTGCGATAAGGCCAACACAAGTTGTGTCATCATCGTCTGGTCGTTCGTCAGCCGGTACAGTCACCGTCTTGTAAACTGCTTCTTGTGCTTCGACTGCTGGTTTAACCAAGCGGCGTTCTGTAACTTCCTCAACAGCAGGTTCGGCTGGTGATTCTAATTTGCGTTCGGTGCGCTCCTCCTGCGCCTCTTGTACGACGTACTCCTCCATCACCGGACATTTGTGAGTCATTTGTTCGGTAACAGCCGCTTTGGCTTCTACTGCTGGTTCTATTTCATTGCCGTCTTCATCAAGAACCGCGTCCTTGGCTTCAACAGCCGGTGAAATAATGTTCAAGCATGGAGTACCGTCCTCGTTGACTACTGGGTGTTCGACGTACAGCGGCGTGCGCTCAATGCGAGTGACTGTTTCGGTGGTGACTTTTCGGATGTAGTTGTCACCTTCACCCTTAACCATCTCCACCTTCTCAACTTCCTCGGTGACTTCCTTCTCGTCGTGCTTGTGGCGTTCACCTTTAACTTCCTCAACAGCGGGAATGACTACATTTTCGTAAACCGCTTCAACAGCCTCGCGTGCTTCGACAACGACAACATCCTCGTAAACAGCTTCAGCAGCTTCAACCGCTGGCGTGACAAGTTCTTGATGTTCTTCTTCACGGAAACGACTCTCAAGTATCTCGGCTGGATAGTCGGCTGGGTTTACTCGCTTGAACGTAACTGGTTGTAGCTTCTCAATGAACGATAAGCCGACGTTGTTATCGGTGATGTCACGCTTGATGCGGCGATCTGAATATTGGGCGTATGCAACTTGGCCTTTAATTGCCGACATACTGGTGTTACCGAGTGCTACTGAGTTAGAACCAATTCCATCTGTACCATAACCAATAGCTATTTCGTTGGTAATTCCAGTTCCGTTGCCAGACGATCTTGTATCAACACCAATATAAACGGATGTAGCAAGATCAGTTGCGGCAGTTCCGTCAGCGGCGTACCGTGCTGCACTAAAACCAATAGCAACATTGTTGTCAGCATCATCGTCGTCCAGTTCCGTTAAAGCTGCATAACCTATAGCTACGTTATTGCTTTCACCACCGTTAGCAGCATCTAGTGCGTATGTGCCTACGGCTACGTTGTTAATACCGGAAGTCAACAAAGCTGCGGCTGAATTACCAAATGCCACATTTCGTGCGCCGGTTGCCGCTTTAAGTGCGTTGTATCCTACCGCAGTACAGTTATCGCCTGCGTCAGCAGCACCACTCGCAAGCGCACCTCCTGCTTCATGGCCGATTAGTACGTTGCCTGTTCCATCTGTAATTGCAACACCGGCATTTACACCAATTGCCAAGTTGATTGCTGACGCATCGTTTTGTGCGGTCAGCGCAGTAGAACCGATAGCAATGCAATAATCCGCACCGCTCGTTTCAGCAGCTAATGCACCTTTACCAACAGCAATGTTGTGGTCGGAAGTACCATCCATTGCCACCGCCGCTTGATAACCGATGGCGACGTTGTAATCGCCGGTTGTCATTGCAGCGCCAGCTTGATAGCCGACTAGTACGTTGCCGGGGCCGTCTGTGAGTGCTGTTCCAGCTTGATGTCCGACGGCAACATTTGAATGACCAGTAGTCGCTGCATCCAGCGCGTAACTACCAATCGCTATGTTGTTGTTGCCGGTGGCGTTGTCAGAATTATCGCCAGCATCATCTGCGGCTTGTAGTGCGCCGTAACCAATCGCAATACAATCGTCTGTGCTGGTTGCGTATAAGCCAGCACTTCGGCCAAGGTATATGTTACGACTTCCGGTTGTGCTGTACCCAGCAGAAGCACCCAATGCAACATTGTTATCACCACCAGTACCCGCGCTACTACCCGTTCCTACAAGCGAAAAAAGTGTGTTTGCTCCAACCGCCGTGTTACCTGATCCTTCCGAACAAGCACCCAACGCATTAAACCCAACCGCAGTTAGATAAGGCGCATTCGTCGCTGCATCTGCTGCAAGACTACCTACTGCAACTGCGTTCGATCCTTCAAATACGTTTAGTGCTTCGTTGCCAACTGCTACGTTATCATCACCCGAAACAACTGCCGACAACGACCCAAAACCGACCGCTGTGTTTTTTGCACCGTCTTGACAAGCATCAGCAGCAGCAGAACCGACTGCTGTGTTTTTATCACCGTCGTTGTGGTTAACTGCTGTAAGCGCACCATTGCCTACCGCTGTATTATTTGTACTCCCAGCTAGACTACTGTCTAGCGCACCAGTTCCTATTGCCGTACATGATGTGTCACCACCTAAACCGTGACCGATGTCGAGTGAACCAAGTGTGAGCGTGCCAGACGAAATGCTGACTGCGCCGGTGCTGGCTACCCGCATCCGCTCTAACGGCGAAGTATACATAGGCGCATTGCCGCCGGTTTGGGGGCGCGTGTAAAAAACCAAATCTGTTGCCGCGGACGCTTGCGTTTGATCTGCTGCCGCGACTGCGGTTATTGCTGCTTCCGCCGCTGCTACACTTTGGCCAGTGTAATCACTAGCTTTGAAAGCATACGCACCTAGAATAGTCCCGCTCGCGTTTATAACATTCGTCGCGTGATGCGTGTTATTCGCAATTTGTATAACGCCTTTGGTCACGCCAGCCGTTGCGCCAACTACTAAATTACCGCTGATGTTAGATGCGCCTAAAGTGTGAGTTTCACCGGTGCTGAATATGGTGAGCGCCTCCGTGGTGTTGTTTGTAAAAAACTGCACCTTGGAGTTCTCAAAATTCTGAATGCGAAGGTCGCTGCCGTTATAGCCAATTCGCGCCCCGTCTGTTGCGGTCGCTCCGGTGGCGGCCGTTGTTAACTTCAAATAGCCTTCACCATCTGGCCCGTGAACTTGCAACCTGTTAACCGGCGCAGCGACTCCGATACCCAGTCGCAACGGATCACCAGCAGAACCACCTTCTACTATGTAAATACCATCAGCACCGCCATCGGACGGTTGCCATTGCATGATCTCGCCAGAACCATCTGACTTGATAATAGGTTCGTTCTCAAAAGAAACTCCTGATGTGGTGATTACACCCTGCTGTACAATCCGTGCCATGTTAGTGTCCGTTTATGTTGTTGCTAGGCTGTGCTGGAGTAACACTTACCGCAGTGTCTGGTGATGCTAGTGTTAAAACAACCTTGCCACCAGCGGCACTAGAAATTAAGTTTAGACTGCTGCGAACTGTGTCAGTTAACTCAACTTGCGTGCCGGGGACAAGTTTGGTGTGATAAACTGATGTAGTTGCTGCTGCACCGTTTCGTAAAAAGATATTTGTAGAACCTACGTTTTGCAGTAATGCATAACGATAATCTACGTTAGTATCCCAACCAAGAGACGAGTCTGCAACATTTGATGTACCAACAGTTACCTCAGAAGGCGTGTTGTAAGTAACATCGTAATTTGTGTGAGCCTGTGCTTTTACAATAGCCATAATAAAAAAGGGGGGAGGAAAACCTCCCCCCATGTTAGAATTAAGAAGTACGACGACGACGGAAGACAATCGGTAAACAATGTCTTGCGTCACCGGGAATACCCCCGTGAATTGTCTGCGAGATGAACTTCAAGTAGTCACCATAGACGTTCATGTCCCAACCTTCTGAACCACCGTCTGTTATGTCAGTAGTTGAGGCAGTCGGAACCAAGAACTGATCGGTCAAATCAATCTGACCATTCCAGTTCATGCCGTACAGCTTCTTCTTGGAGACATTCTTACCGGCAAACTCGCGTGGCGGTGGGCCAACGGAGATTGTCTTGAACGCATCTGCACCACACAAGAACGCAACCTCGTTTGTACCAATAGTGTTACTTGCAGATGAAGCAATCTTGGTATAAAGCGAGTTAGGCACAACCTTGTTGTTCGTGACAGTTTGCGGCTGAACCCATGCGCCAGTATCAGTAAACCGTAAAGGATACGGATCGTACTTGACTGTGATCTTGCCAAACAAGTCGCCAGCAAAACCATCTTTGATGTAGTCTTTACTTGTAGAGGCGAGTTCATGACCGCCAGACTTTTTCAAGTCGTCATCCCACAAGAGAGATGCCCAAGCCTCTGTAGAACAGACAAGGATATATTTACCCTTGACCATCTCAGAAGTTTTCGGCGCACCAAAAACGCGATCAAACGGAGCAGCTTGTACGTCTTCCTGCAAGACAAGCATAGCTTTATACAAGTCTTTCAGAGTCAACGCACCGGCTTCCTGACCGGAACCTCCTGTCACCAGTGAGTCACGATACTCTTGTCCACCACCTTCACCAATTGCGGCTGAAGTAGAGGATGTGCTGTCATCATCACCGTCAATTGTACGAATCTGAGTCTGAGTCAACGCAGCTTTTTCGGCATCACCATCAAGGTCTACAGAACTCGACAAATAACCAGAACCGCCTTTAGCAATGTAAAGGTCTGGTGTCTGATACCACATTAGTGTGCGAACAAACTGGTTGTTTGCATTCTGAATCTGACGAACAATGTCAGCGTGAGCGTAAGACAACTGGTCGCGCCAGAAAGCCTCAAAGCTATTCAAGAAACGAAAACGCGTACTCTCATACCTATGGTAAGAAAGTTTTGCAGACTCATTTCGTTCGCCAATCTTGTAGATGTCCTTTAACGGTGCGTCAGAAAGCACATTCGGTGCGAACGTAGATCGTTGAACTGGACTCGGAGTTGGAGTCAACCCTTGTAGGGTGTCTCCCATATTAGGTTGCCACTTGATTGAACCGTACATGGTGTCATAGACATTCCATTTCGGAAACAGGGCAACCTCGTTCTTAACTAGGTAGAAATCCAACTTATTAAAGTTGTTGGATACTGCCGTAGTAGCCATCGCTTGAGCAAAACTACTACTAGGATCAACTGCTGTTACTGCCATTTTACTATATAATTAAGTGTTTAACGTGTGATGCCCTTCACAAGTAGAAGCGTGCCATGCCCTTGGCGTAGAAGCGAATGTATTCTAGCAAACTTCGTGCCACTATTTTATGAGAAATAGTCTGCCATGTCATCTCCTATAGAAATTATGTCGTCATCTTCTACGCCAGATGTTGTTGCTTTGGGTTCTCCACGAAGCATATCTTTCTTGTTTGTGTTCTGCTTCTTGATCTTTTGAGTTAATTCTTGCTGTTGTTTAGCAAGAATCTGGTTCATTACCCAAAGATTCGTGGCAAGTTCTGACATAGGATGGTTTGTGAATACTTTGGGGATAGCTTCACCAAACGTCTTTCTGAGCTTATTTATCGAGGTTTTACCGAGATTTGGTATGTCGATAACTTTCTTGCCCATCTCCTTATCTTGTAGCCACTTGAACTGTTTACGCTGTTCTTCCTCCAGCATATCAGTAGACTCTTTGTAGTCTTTCGTGTGATTTTTCTGGATGTCGTGCGCACGTTTGCTGTAGCTTTTACTCAATGTTTGAGCTTCTGTCAGCGCAGATTGCACATCAATTTCAGACTCCCCCGTTGGCTTATATTCTTCTTTGCCAAGTACAAGTTTACCGTTCTTGTCGTAGCCTTCAATTGATCGCCAAGAATCTCCGTTACGAATAGCAACAAGCTGACGCTTCCAATGCGCCTGTTCTTGCGATGCTTTATCGTAGTCGGTGACGAGTCCTTGGTATTCTGGATTTAACGTGTACGCCTCTGGATGAGACATTAAATCCTGCGTTTCTTCTGCTGCGTCTTTCTTGGTTTTTAGTTCCTTGAGCTTTTTCGAGAAGTGTTCATACGCATTGTTAGACATCTGCTTTGCGTATTGTTTATCTTCATCGTCAAAACCTTCATAGTTTCGACCATCAGACTTTTCTTCTTTTTCCTCTAGCGGATCACCAAGAATATCTTCAGTCGATAATTCTTCACTAGATTCTTCGGTTGAATCTTCGCTAGGTTCTTCAGATGAGTCTTCTGTAGATTCTTCTGTAGATTCTTCAGCGGGTTCATTCGATTCTTCGCTGGATTCTTCTTCAGAACTTTCTTCTTCAGAACTTTCTTTAGTTTCCGCTGGTTCTTTAGCATCTAATTCTTCGGGTTCCAAAGAATCACCTACTTCGATGTCGCCAAAGTTGAACTCAACTTCCTTTGTATCTGTTTCTGTCATTTATGGTTTCTATTATGTCGTCTGTTGTTTTTAATTGTGCAGCAATAATACGAACTTCCGAGTCCGATACTCCACGCTTAACCGCAACATATTCTATATCTTTAACCAAGCGTTCCCGCTCCTGCTTGAGGAGGTTGAGGAATACCTTGGTTGTTGGGTTGTCCAGCCATTGCTGATGGGCTTGCTCCTCCAGCACCTTTCTGGTCGCCTCCCGAAAGTGCTTGGACTTGTTGTTGTAATTGTTGTAGCTGTTGGGCATACGGTTGCGCTTCTTGGTTTAGTTGTCCTGTTTGTGGGTCTGTGACTAGACTTTGAATTACTGTCATCATCTGCTGGATCAACTGAGCGCGAGCCGTATCCTCTTGCATCATGTTGATATACTTTGGTGCTTCGTCAGGGAATAGCATACTCAGCATATCCTTCATGTAGTCTATTGCGAGTGCGCTGTTCTGTTGAATTACCGGCCAAACTTGCAGCATCTTTGACGCTTTCTCCTGTCGCTCTACAACATCGGTGTCACCCGCTGGCTTCATGTTGTACTTGTGATCTGTAAAGTATTCTAGCGAAATGTTTGGTTCGATTAGACCGTCAAGGACGCGAGAGTTGTATATGTCGAAACACTTTTCGTAGATGCGTTTGATGGCGATGCTGAATAGTGCAACTTGTGTTGCAGATAACATCTGTGCTTCAGCGGTTGCTGTCTGAATCTCTGTTGCTGTTTTGCGTGAGTCTTGTCGATTCATCGCGGCATAGTTCATCTGAGATTGCTCCTGTGCATTTTGTGTTATCAATGTTTGTATCGCTGATAACATCTGTGCATTAGGTGGTGACAACTGGAATTGCCTGACGTTTGAGTCTATTAGTGCGCCGGGAACAAACTGTACGTTTGTTTGCTCGTTGCTTTGATTCGGATCATCAGAGTCTTTGGCAAAGTAAAAGTTAGACGCACGACGATGCGCAGTCACAAACGATGACATCATTGAACTAACTGCCTCTTGTGTATGCTTATCTAGGAAGGCACGACCAACAGAGTTCTTGATGGTCATGTCCTCTGCTATTGTGTAATGGAATACGACGTATGGATATTCTGTCTCGTAGATTTCTCCTTCTGCGTCTCGCTTGCCCAAAAAGAGGGGACGTGGCTTGCGCAACCAGTCGTTGCATCTAGCTGCGCAAGACCACCCCACTTGAACTATCCCCTTGCTTCTAAACATGACCTTCTCAATCTTAAACAAGGATTCCGTCTGCTCGTCAACAGGCTCGCCTACTAAAGCCTCGACTTCCGATTTGCTAAAGTCTCGTGTCTTAACCATGTCCAACAGTTGCTCACGAGTAAAGTAATGTCGATGAACTAGCATACCACACGCTTGTATGTCGCGAGTGTCATCTGGAAATGCAATGTCCTCGTAGTTTACAGATTCTATTCCAAAATGACCGGGCTTTGTGTCATCAAATTCTACTTCTGCAATACAGTAGCCGTGCAACTGCATACAGTCTATGACTCGGAATAATGGTATCTGCCAACCGTCGTAGCGCGAGCGTTCTGTAAAGTCTCGCTCTAGTGGGCCGGTGTTAAAAGCTGGGTCTGTCGAGCTTGAGAAAATCGCTGTGCGTCTTGAGTTTACGATGTATGAAACATACTTGGCTTGCTCACGACGAATGTTTGTGTCGATGATGTGCGTTGGTATGTAAATCTCATCCGGTGCTAGATAGCCATCGCGACGTTCTAAATCGAGATCGACATTAAGACGACGTTGCTGACGTTGGTCGTTGGCACGAACACTTTGGGCATCACATATACCGACTAACTTGTGTATGTTAGTTGCGGCTTCTTGATAATTCTTGTAGTTGTTGTATTTCATCTTGTAACCACGGATTCGGTTTTATGCTAAAACCGAATACCGCTCTTTGTTTGTTTGATGTTAAATTAAATTGTTTTGGTGTAAATTTTTCTGTGCGCTTTTTACGCAGTTTCTTGGGCTTAATACCACGGTAGTCTGCGAACGCAAGTACGAAAGCATCTGCTCTGTCAGGCGATACATGACCCTTTGATCGTGCCTGTTT